>Ga0265297_10004887_pt1 | contig 21222 bp, 17 predicted proteins | sample Munlanlwell13791_FD_192502 | JGI IMG/M metagenome (GOLD analysis project Ga0265297, IMG submission 192502) | Leachate microbial communities from a municipal landfill in Southern Ontario, Canada - Leachate well 137-91 | ecosystem: Engineered > Solid waste > Landfill > Unclassified | place...
CGGCCGTTGAAAACGGATTCTATTACGATTTTGATTTCCCGAAAGGGAAAAGCATAACTCCCGAAGACTTGCTTAAGATAGAAAAGAAAATGCGAGAATTGATAAGCCATGGGCTTTCTTTTAAAAAAGAAACCGTTTCCAAGGCTGAAGCGAAAAAAACCTTCAAGTCCCAGCCTTACAAGCTTGAGATCATAAAAGACCTGCCCGGAAAAACCGTTTCTTTGTACAGAACCGGGGATTTTGTCGACCTTTGCAAAGGGCCACACGTTAAAAGCACCAAAGAGATCAGCCCTGACGCCTTCAAGCTTGAGAAGATCGCCGGGGCTTATTGGAAAGGAGACGAAAAAAACAAAATGCTCACCAGAATATACGGACTGGCCTTTGACTCCAAAAAAGAACTCCAAGACTACGTTAGCGCCGTTAAAGAGGCGGAAAAAAGGGATCACAGGATTCTCGGCCAAAAGCTGGAACTTTTCATGATGGATGAAGAAATAGGATCCGGCCTCCCCCTCTGGCTGCCCAAGGGGGCAATACTGCGCCATGTCATAGAAGAGTATCTTTATAAAGAGCTCCTTTCTCAGAACTACCAGTGGGTAACCACCCCCCATATTGCAAATCTCAACCTCTGGAAAACTTCCGGGCACTGGAACCATTACCGGGAAAACATGTACTCTCCCATCAAGATAGACGAAGAAGAGTATCTTTTGAAGCCCATGAACTGCCCATTCCATTTGAAGATCTACGGATCGAAAATAAGGAGCCACAAGGACCTTCCTTTCAAGATGGCGGAGCTCGGGACGGTCTACAGGTATGAAAAGTCAGGCGTCCTCCACGGCCTGACAAGAGTAAGAGGCTTCACCCAGGACGACGCCCATATCATCTGCACCAAAGACCAGCTTTCAGAAGAATTAGAAAAGCTTTTGAAGGCGGGTTTGAAAATGCTGAGCGACTTCGGGTTCAAGGACTTTGACATCTATCTTTCCACCAGGCCTGAAAAGTTCGCCGGAACCTTGAAAGGATGGGAAAAAGCGACCAATTCCTTGAAATTCGTGCTCAAGAAGCTGAAGCTCAAATATGAGATTGATCCTGCCGGAGGAGTGTTTTACGGGCCGAAAATAGACATTAAGATAAAAGATTCCCTTAACCGTCCTTGGCAGTGCACGACCATCCAGGTGGACTTCAACTTGCCTGAAAGGTTCGACATGGCATATATCGGACCGAAAGGGAAAAAAGAAAGGCCATTCATGATCCACAGGGCGCTTTTAGGATCTCTGGAAAGATTCATCGGCGTCCTTATCGAGCATTATGCGGGAGCCTTCCCCTTCTGGCTCGCTCCTGACCAGGTCTGGATCATCCCCATAGGATCAGGGCATGAAAAATACGCGGCAGAAGTCGCAGATTCCTTGAAAGCGGAGAATATAAGGTGCAGCCTCAGGAACGAAAACGAAACCGTTTCAAAAAAGATAAGGGAGGCTGAAATCCGAAAGATCCCCTATGCCCTGGTTATAGGAGACAAGGAATTGGAGGCGAAAACGGTCAGGGTCAGGGAAAGAGGAAAGGGAGATGCAGGAGAAATGAAGCTGCCCCTTTTCCTGGAAAAAGCAAAAAGCGGAAAATAATGGCTGAATTATCCCAGAGAACCCAGCAGCTCGCATTGGAATACCAAAGGTGGCACAAATCCCTTTTGCCTCCCAAAGACGCTTCCACTATTCATGTGGACGAAGTCGCCAGCAAGGTGGCTTCTTTTTACGAAAAAATAAGCGGAGCGGTCGATTACAGGGACGAGCATCTTTTAAGGAAAACCGCCGTAAGCAGGAAGCTGAAAAGGAGGATGCTTTTGAAAAAGAACGGAGAAGACATAGCAGAACCCCTGGTCCAGGAGCTTATAAGAGGCGGCCATTTCCAGAACGACTTCATTGAAGAGTCAAAGATAGAATCAATCAAAAACGTCATAGAAAAGTACGTTTACATATTGAAAAACAGCCCCTCTGCGAAAGAAGGGCAAAGATCAGACTTTTACGGCTGGATACTAAACATAGCCGCCTGCGAAATAGAAGAAACGCTGTCCCCTCCCATAAGAGAGAATGCTTTGGTGGAATTCATGAAAGAAGAGATGGAAGAAAGAATAAGGGTTAAGAACGGGATGTCTGAGTCGGAAATAGCAGAGCAGATATATATCGCCGTCCAGCAGGCTCTTTTCAGGCTGGATCCGTTTTTGATCGGATACAACCTTTTGAAAAAATGGTTTCCTGACTGGAAAAACCTTAAAGAAGATAGGCTTGAAATGACTGCAAAAAGCATGCATCTGGTCCGGGAAAAGATAGAAAAAACCTTGAGGCATCCGATGGCAGAAAAATTCTACAAAATATGCGAAAGGTACGACACTCCCTACATCATCCTCAACGACATACTGTCTGAAAACCCCTTGGAAAATTCAAGCCAGATCAAGGATCCTGAATCCCTGGAGAGAATGATCAAGAAAGCGTACGCAGAAAAAGTGAAGACATTGAAGTCAAGAACCGCCAGAGCCGCCTTTTATGCGACTTTTTCCATATTCATCGCCAACATTCTCGCCCTCCTTGCCTTTGAAATACCTTTCAGCAGATACGCCACCGGACAGTTCAATTATTTAGCCATGGCAATAGACGTCCTCGCTCCGACCTTCCTTATGTTCCTGCTCGTGGCCACCATAAGGCCGCCTGAAAAAAGGAACCTGGCAAAGCTCATTTTGGAAACCGTCAAAATAGTGTACGAAACAGAAAGAAAGGACGTTTACGAGATAAAATCAGCGAAGAAAAAAGGGCCGATTTTAAAAATAACGACCTCCTTTCTCTATCTGATAAGCTTTCTTCTTTCTTTCGGGCTTATAATCTGGGGGTTGTACCAGCTTAATTTTCCTCCCGCCTCGTACTTCATTTTCCTCATATTCGTATCCTTGGTGGCCTTTACCGGAACCAAGATAAGGGAAAAGGCCAAGGAGCTGAAAATCACGGACGAAAAAGAAAGCGTTTTCAGCTTTCTCTTAGACGCCCTTTCCCTTCCCATACTGAAGCTCGGCAAATGGCTGTCTGTCAGGTGGAAAAAGTACAACGTGGCGGCCATATTCTTCGGATCTCTGGTGGACATGCCCTTTCAGCTTTTCGTTGAATTTTTGGAAAGCTGGAGAAGCTTTTTAAAAGAGAAAAAAGAAGAAATCCGCTGATCTCAGAGCATGAAAAAATATTTCATCATCACTTTCGGATGCGCCATGAACGTGTCCGACTCAGAAAGGATAGAGGCCCATCTTCAAAGAAACGGATGGAAAAAATCTCCTAGTCCCGAATCATCCGACCTTATTGTCGTGAATATGTGCTCAATAAGGCAGTCGGCCGTCAACAGGGTGTTCGGAAGGATGAAATTCTTCTCAAAGCTGAAAAAAAAGAACCCTAAGCTGAAAACCATGCTTACGGGATGCATTTTAAAGCGCGACTTTGAAAAGCTTAGGGCCGGCTTTGACTTCATACTGCCTGTAAGCAGAATCGCTTCTTTCAGTAAAATCGCAAAAAAAGGCGAAAGAACGCATATTTTCCTGAAAAGGACTGAAAAAGAAGGAATAAAATACCTTAAGCAAGGAAAAACTGCAACCTCCTACATCCCGGTTTCAGTCGGCTGCGACAACTTCTGCACTTATTGCGTCGTCCCCTACACCAGAGGAAAAGAAACCTGCCGGGCTCCCGAGGAAATCATTAAGGAAGCGAAAGAATCGATCAGGCAGGGAACAAAGGAAATATGGCTTTTAGGGGAAAACGTTAACGCCTACAATCATCCAGACCTTAAAAAAAAGACGGTTGACTTTGCGGATCTCTTAAGGAAAATAGAAAGAATTCCGGGATATTTCTGGATAAGATTCATCAGCTCCAATCCGAAATACTTTTCAGAAAAGCTCATTTCCACCATCTCTGATTCAGAGAAAATAACAAAATATCTGAGCCTTCCTTTGCAGTCCGGAGACGAAGGAATATTGAAAAGGATGAACAGGGGCTATACGGCCAGAGAGTACGAAAAAACGGTTGAAAAAATACTGGAGAAAATCCCTGAATGCTTTCTTTCAACCGACGCCATAGTCGGATTCCCCGGAGAGACCGAAAAGCAGTTCCAGAATACCGCAAAGCTCTTTGAAAAGCTCAAATTCGACATGGCTTACATCTCCCAGTATTCCCCGAGAAGAGGGACTGAAGCCTTCAAAATGAAAGACAATGTTCCAAGGGAAGAAAAAATAAGGAGGGAGATGATGCTCAATGACATTCTTAAAAAAACGGCTTTTGAAAAGAATGAGAAACTGGTAGGAAAAACCGTTGAAGCCCTTCCACAATTCTTTAAAAATGGAATCTTGGAGGGAAAGACGAAAGAGTACAAAACCATAAAATTCGAAGGTCCCGCTTCTTTAATCGGAAAATTCGCGAAAGTGGAAGTGACAGAATGCCTGCCCTGGGGATTGAAGGGTAAAGAAAAAGGGGTCAAATGACCCCTAGGGGAACAGCGAGGCTGGGAAAGTTTTCCCATTCTCATTAGAGTCGGAAAACACTGGAGCGTAATTCATCCCTTTTCGCTTGGCTGCTTTTAAAGCCAAACTACTGAGTTCCAAAGGACTAAGTCCTTTCACCCAGTTGAACGGGAGATGATCCTTGGGAATGTCGATAAGGCCGCATAATCCGAACTTGATCCAAATGCTCAGACATGCGTTCTTATCAAACTGCGTCCTCTGGCCGTTATCTGAAATAACGCACCACTCCCGGGAAGGAACGTCCCAAACGGCAAAGCAGTTGACGATGTGATTCTTTTTAGCTTGCTTTTCCGTTCCTTCTCTGATTTCGCGATAATACTTCACCTTGAATTCCGGTATATCCAATCTATCCCTCCTCCTCTGTTGTAGTGTACCGATTAACATAATTACATAACATCAAAGAAATGTCAATAGCAAGAATAAAATTCATAGCCATACTCGGGCCCACCTCAGCGGGAAAGAGCTCCTTGGGAGTCTTTTTGGCAAAGAGATTCAAAGGAGAAATAGTTTCAGCGGATTCAAGACAAATATACAAAGGAATGGACATTGGAACGGGGAAAATAACGAAAAAAGAAATGAAAGGAATCCCCCATTATCTTCTTGACACAGCTTCCCCGAAAAGGAAATTCACGGCTTTTCAATACAAAGCTGAAGCTGAAAAAAAGATAGAAAAAATATCAAAAAAAGGAAAGCTTCCTTTCTTGGTCGGAGGATCTCCCTTTTACGCTTATTCCGTGATAGAAGGGTGGAATTTCCCAGAGCTTAAGCCCGACTGGAAGCTAAGGAAAGAGCTTGATAAAAAAAGCGCTTCGGAACTTTTTTCCATGATAAAAAAGCTGGACCCGAAAAGAGCTGGGAAAATAGACAAGAAAAACAAAAGAAGGATCATAAGGGCTATTGAGATATTCAAAAGCAAAGGAAGAATCCTTCCCTTGGAGCCAGAGCCGAAATTCGACTGCCTGGTAATAGGAATAAAGCTAAGCCCCGAGCTGCTTAAAAAAAAGATAAAGGCCAGGCTTTTGAAAAGATTAAAGCAAGGAATGGTCCAGGAAGTAAAAAATCTGAAAAAAAGCGGGCTTTCCTGGAAAAGATTGGAAGAGTTCGGACTGGAATACAGATGGTTGAGCAGATATATCCAAAAGAAAATCTCTTTTAAAGAAGCAACTGAAAGGCTTCAAAAAGACATAGAAAAATTCGCTAAAAGGCAAATGACCTGGTTTAAAAGAGATGAGCGCATAGTCTGGGTAAAAGACAAAAAAGAAGCGGAAAAGGAAATAAAAAAGTTTCTCAAGAAATAAAAGGGGAGGCCCGCAGAAAAATTCCGCAAAGCCTCCTTCGGATCACACTCTGCCAAGAGCAAGAGAGAGATCCCGGGATTGGACAGGGCTCACCATACAGCCGTCCTCACATTCTACCGTAGCCAGAATGTTCTGGCCAAATCCTCCAACGGCGCGTATCAACCCTCTCTTTTGTCCGCCGTCCTGCAGGCGGACATTTACCGGCACGGTCTTCGCAAAGCATTCAGCGACGATCTTGCTATCCATTATCTTTTTCCTCCATCAAAGTCATTCCAACAAGTATTACTCTAACATAATTTATTAATTTTGTCAATAACATAAGACCAATGAAAAAAACGACTGAACCAATAACAATTGGTTCAGCCGCCATTTGGCTGCCAAAAAGAACTAGGGCTTGGTAATGACCGTCCACCTCCTTTCTGGACGAAGCCATTGGAGAGCATTTACGATATCGCTCATCGTCACTCGTTCGAGATCCTCTTTGATCTCCTTCAGAGAAATGATCCGCTGTCTGTCGGCCAGATCCTCAAGAGAGCCTTCGCATATCCCCTTTCCCGTTGAGTCTATCATGAAGCTGTTCGCAAGAGCGCGCCGTTTGACGTGCTCGAACAAATCTTCTCGGTCGCTCATTGAAGCGACGCAAGCTTCCATGACTTCTTCGATGTTATCAATTGCTTTAAGGGCAAGAGCGGCGCAGTCAATGGAGAATTCATAGAAATGTCTGAAATCATGCTGCGAACTGCCGACGGCATAAGCCCAGGCGCGCCTCTCTCTCACTTCTTCATTGAGCACCTCATCGAGCATCTTTCGCATGATGCGGATGACGCACCCGTTAATGTTGCCGGGAATTTTCGCGGAGCTCTGGTAAGCACCGACTTGAATCGGAGGATTGACATATTTGGAAGCTTCCAAAACATAGCGGTTCTCCAAAGGCAGAGCAATGTCGGCAACGGGTACCGGGAGCTGGGTGCGCTTCCCTTCTTTTCTCGTCGCAAAAGGGCTTTCAGAAAGGAGCTCGACGAGCTCAGTCAACCTCATGGCGCCGACCCCGACAACGCTCATGTTCGCTGGCGTGTAATGCTTGTCGTAATACGACTGCAGATCACGCTTTCCTATTCTGGAAACCGATTCGGGATTCCCGAATGTTCGAACGGATCTTTCAAGCCAGCAGCCAGAGTAAAGCGCCTTGTGCTTGCGGATCTCCAGGTCGAGCTTGAACTTCATCGGAAATTGGCGATAGAACTCGCTGATGACGATTTGGCGTTCGCGCTCGATGAACTTCTCAAGCTTGGCGGAAAGCAGCATATGGCCGAACATTGAAAAAGCCTTTGCAAGGATCTCTCTGTCGGCGGGCAGGGAAAAAAGATAGTACGTATATGGATAGCCGGTCAGGCCGAGATTCACCCATCCGCCTCGATCTTCGAAAAACGCCTCCATTTCTTTCGTCGGTACGTTTGCGTTTCCAGAAACCAGGTGTTCGACGAAGTGCGAAAGCCCTTCAAGCCCGACAGGGTCGTATTCGGCTCCGCTATGGACCAGGAACCCCATCATTTCCCAAGGGCGTTCCGGCCAATGAGCCGCATGCACAGTCAAACCGTTCGGCAGTGTCTCAGACTGGAATTCGCCATACGGATCCCACATGTTAATTCCCCCTTTCTAATTAAAAAAGAACCGTTTTTTCACTGCAGATGTCATAACAGATTATTTATCTTTTGTCAATCAAAAAACGGCTTACTGCCGCTAATTCTGGAGCGGGAGACGGGGATCGAACCCGCGGTCTTCTCCTTGGGAAGGAGACGTGTTACCACTGCACCACTCCCGCAGAATTACCAAAATTTGAGCGTTTCCAATATCCTGTCCACAATCCCCTTGCTTTCTTCCTGATCCTCCTTATTCTCGTTTTCCTGGGTCAAAAAGGCCACCACTTCCTCTCCTTCGGCTTTCAGATTAAGCCTTTCTCTGGCCACTTCCTCAAGGTATTCCTCGCTCCCTTGATAGGAAACTCCGGCTTGAAGCTCCCTCTTTCTCTCTTCAAGCTCCTGAACCTGCTCTTTGAGGGATTGGAGCTGTTCTGTAAGCCTGGCTCTTTTCTCGCTTATCTTAATGTTCGAATATACCAAAAATACTATGGCCGCAACGACTAAAATGCCCAAAATAGTCTGGGGAAGAACTGAATGGGCGAAGTTTTTCTTTTTCTTAAAATCTGCTACCATAGAATTGATATGAAAAAACAAAAAGCTTTAAAGTTGATATGGATCGTCCTGATTTCCCTGGTGATCCTGAGCATGCTGGGGTTTCTTTTGGCTCCCTGGTTTTAAACCGGGATCCTTTAAAGAGAATAGCATTTCTGGAAGCTTTTTTCAAGCCGGTCATCCCATAATCCTGATGTAAGTTTCCGGGGGGATTTTTATCCTCCCTTTTTCTTTCAATTCTTTCTTCCCTTTCTTTTGCTTTTCCAAAAGCTTTCTTTTTCTGGTATAGTCCCCTCCGTAAAGAGGAGCGATAACGTCTTTTCTCCTGGCTTTTATGGTTTCCCGGGCAATGACTTTCCCTCCGACTATCGCCTGCAAAGGCACTGAAAATAGCTGGGGCGGAAGGGCTTCTTTCAGCTTTTCTGTCATCTTCCTTCCTTCTCTCTGGGCCTCTTTGGCAGGCACTATTTTTGAAAAAGCCTCTTCTTTCTTCCCCAAAACCAGAACGTCCAGCCTGACTAGATCAACCTTCTGCCATTCCGACTCGCTCCCGACAATGGTTTCGTAGTTCATGGAGGCGAACCCCTGGGAAACGCTTTTCAGCTTGTCGTAAAAATTCTTGGTTATTATTTCCCTCAAGGGAGTCTTGCAGGAAAGCTCGGCCTTTTCAGAACTGATATAGTTGGTCTTCAAGTCGTATATCTCGATTGTCCCCATTATTTCCATGACCGGGCCGAGGTAAGTTATCGGAGTGAATACTTTCAAAACGGCATATCTTTCCAAAGTTTCTTTTATGGAACCTGGCTCCTCGGGCCAGTCAGCTGGAGTGTGGACCAGAATTTCCTTTCCTCCGACGGTAAATAATTTGTATAGAACGGAAGGGGAAGAAAGAACCAAGGCCAGCTTGAACTCCCTTCTCATCCTTTCGGTGATTATTTCCGCATGCAAAAGCCCCAGAAATCCGCACTGAAATCCCCTTCCCAGGCCTTCCCTGGTTTCGGGAGCGAAAGTGAAGGAAGCGTCGTTCAAGCTGAGCTTGTCTAAAGCGTTCTTCAAAAGATCAAACTTATTGGAATCCTGCGGATATATGCTTATAAAAACCATCGGCTGGGGCTCCCTGTATCCGGGCAAAGGAACGACGTTTTCTGAACCGGCAACAGTGATGGTGTCTCCCACCCTTACCGCTCCCCCTTTTTTAATTCCCGTTGCAATATACCCCACTTCTCCGGCCTCCAAAGATCCGGTCGGCAGCAGATAAGGCTTGAAGACTCCGACCTCTTTCGCTTCTCCTTTGGCATTCCCTTTCATCAGGAATATTTCCTGGCCTTTCTCTATTCTCCCTTCTATGACCCTGACATAGGCCAAAACCCCCTTGAAAGCGTCGAACTTTGAGTCAAAAATCAAAGCCCTTAAAGGCTTTTCCGTCATTTCTCGGGGAGGAGGAACTTTTTCAATGATTCTTTCTAAAATCTTTTCCACATTGGTCCCTTCTTTGCCTGAAATCCTCAGTATTTCGCTTCTTTCCACTCCGAGCAGATCTGAAATTTCCTTTTCCGTCTCTTCCACTTTCGCCTGCAAAAGGTCTATTTTATTGACCGCCGGTATTATCTCAAGGTTGAGGCTTTTGGCCGACTCCAAGTTCTTTACCGTCTGCGCCTGTATCCCCTTGGTGGCGTCCACCAGCAGAACCGCCCCTTCGACAGCGGCCAAAGACCTGGAGACTTCATAGCTGAAATCCACGTGCCCGGGAGTGTCTATGAGGTTGAAAAGGTATTCTTTGCCTTTAAAGGAGTAAGACATGGTGCAGGGCTGCATTTTGATGGTGATTCCCCTTTCCCTTTCAAGGTCCATCATGTCCAGATACTGGGGCTGCATTTTATCTTTGGATATTGTTCCGGTGATTTCCAAAAAGCGGTCCGCCAGAGTGGACTTTCCGTGGTCTATGTGCGAAATTATGACGAAATTCCTTATATCCTTCATTGTTTTCTGAATTCCTTCAAAACCGCGCTCTTTATCAGCTCCAGCTCGGGCAATTTTAAAAGCCTGACTGCCAGGAAATATGCCAAAAGGCCGGCTGAAGCGGATAAAGCCGTCTGGGACAAAATCCCGAAAAACGTCTGCATATCAACCAGATTGGCAGCCGCCCTTAAAGAAAAGTAAACGACTCCTGCCATTAAAAAAGAAGCCAGGACGACTTTTTGAAAAGAAGCCAGGATCTTTTTTGCCCCTATGCCGCCGAGCTCTTTTTTCAAAAAAGCCAGCAAGGCCAAAAACTGGAATATTCCGGAAAAAGAAAGAGCCAAAGGAAGAGCGACAACCGATATGTCTCCTATGTCTTCTATTTTCAGCAAGGACCTTGCGCTTTCCTGGAAAAATCCGGGCTCCCTGAGAAGATTAATGAAAAGAAAGCTCAAGACTATGTTCAAAAAAACGGTCGCCACCCCTATTGCCATGGGAGTCTTGGTGTTTTGGAAGGAATAAAAAGTCCTGGCCAAAAGAGGCACCAAGGATGCGGCGAATATCCCCAAGCAGAACAACCCTAAAGAGGCGGCCGTAAGTCTGGTATCCTGCCATCCGAATTCGCCCGTTCCAAAGACAAGACGCACTATCTGGGCCCTTAGCAGGAAAATCAAAAAAGACACCGGAACTACCAGAAAAACAAGCTGGGAAAAGCTTGAAGAAAAATTGTCCAAAAACAATCTTTTATCTTTGTCCGCCCAGCTGCGAGAAAGGACGGGAAAAGCGGCTACGGCAAAAGAGACTCCGAACAGCCCGACCGGCAAATACTGAAGATTGTTGGAAAAATTGAAAATGGCTATGCTCCCGGCAGCCAACGTGGAAGCTATGGCGGTAAGAACTATCAGATTCAAATGGTAAGCTGCCGTGCCAACGGTCCTTGGAAGCATGAGTTTGAATATTTTCAAGATTCCTGGATGCCTGAAATTGAGAAAAAAGGAATATTTGAAGCCCGAGTTCTTGGCGACAGGAAGCTGGATCAGACAGTGCAGCAAGGCCCCTAAGACCACTCCGAAGGCCAGGCCTTTCAGTCCGAAAAACGGGACGAAAAACACTATCCCGAAAATAATGCCGAGATTGTAGAAAACGGGAGCCAAAGAATATGCGAAAAAACGGTTGAAATAATGCAAAATCCCGGAAAAAACCGAAGAAAGTCCGAAAAATATTGGACTCAGAAACATTATTCGGGTCAGTTCGACAGTCGCTGCTTGCTGGGAAGCTGAAAATCCCGGAGCCACCAGTTTGATGACGGCGGGAGTAAAAACGGCCAGCACTCCACAAATGACGACCATCAACAGCAGAAATGAATTTAAAACGCTGTTTGCCAGCTTCCATCCTTCTTTTTCGTCTTTCCTAAAATACTCCGAAAAAACGGGCAAAAAAACGGTGGCCACTCCTCCGAGAATAAGAATGCCGTAAACAAGGTCCGGCATCCTGAAAGCGGTAAAATATATATCCAGCTCTTCTCCTGCTCCGAATCTGCCCGCCAAAAGCCTGTCCCGGATCAAAGCCAAAAACTTGCTGGCAATGCCTGAGAAAAGCATCAAAGAAGCGCCGATTGTGACGGATTTAGCCTGCGAGTTGAAGATTCTTTTTATCATGAATGGCTTTATTCTATCTTAAAATAAGACGGATTAAAAGGGTATTAATAAACAAAAACCGCGCTTAAGCTCGGTTTTTGTTTGTCCAGGCAAGCTGTAAGCCGAATTCTGTATCCGCCTAAGCGGACGGCAATCATCTATCTGGCCCCGGCATTGCTACCGGGATCAAGCGAACCACTTTACCCAAATGCTCCAGTCGAATCCCGGAACTTTGGTTTGTTCTTGCACCCAGTAAGGATTTAGCCGTTTCACCCCGGCATTCTCTCGCTCTTCTGTCTGCCGGATTAAGCCTCGAATAAGAGCGAAGGCTCCTTTTCTTTTTCAAGAAAAGCGTCACTGTTCGCACCTCTGCCGCCCTGTAGGACGGCGATGGGGGTTACCCATTACATTTTTACCGGGCATTGGCCCGGAAGTGTTCGGACTTTCCTCTGAACCATGAAGATTCAGCGATTGCCCGCTTGCCTGGACTGGTTCAGTCTAGCTCAAAAAAGAGGCTTTGTCAAATCTTTCTTGTCCAAGGCTTCGTTCACTAAAAAATCCGCTTCTTTGTTTTTCTCTCTCGGCACGGATTTGAATGATATGTCGGAGAATTCAACTTTCAGATTCCAGAGCTGTAAAAACAAGCGGGCGATGTTTTCGTTCATTATCTTGTATTTTCCGTTGACCTGGCTCACCAGAAGCTCGGAATCAGAGCATATCTCCACTTCAGAATCCTTAAGGGCTTTTTTCCCAAAAAGCTGTTTTATCTTCTTTAAGGCGAAAATGACGGCCTGATATTCGGCTTCGTTATTGGTAATAGCTTCTCCGAGATATTCTGAGTATTCCTTCTTCCCTTCTTTTGAAGTTACGACCACCCCTATGGCCGCTTTTCCCGGATTTCCTCTGGATCCTCCGTCAGTAAAGGCGATTATTTTAAAAAGTTTCATGCTTATTTCTCAAAATATTTTTCAAGGCAGGTTTTGAAATTGTCCAGATTTTCTTTTTTTACCCTGAAGCCGGAAGCCTGGGCGTGCCCTCCGTAGCTTTCAAGAAAATCTTTGCAGGTTTCCATGGCCCGTACTCCGTCTTCATTAGAAGGATTCCGAACAGCTCCTTGGCAGTCTGTTTCCCCTTCCTTGTAAAGGAAAACTGGCATATCGTATTTTCTGCATATTTTCGAGGCTGCCGGGCCGAGCAGAACCGTCTTCCATTCATCGTTTCCCTGAAAAACTATGGAGCCAGAAGATCTTTTCATTCTGAATTCGACTTCCTCTATTATATCCTTCACTTTTTCCTTCTTTTCCTTGAGTTTTTCGATAAGGAAAGAAGCCAAGCGGGGAGCGTCTTTTTTCGAAGCGGTCAGCAAGTCGTAAATCTGATTGGAATCCCCTTCCGTTTCTCCGGCATTGAGGACGGCAATCACTTTTTGCTGAAGTTCGACTATGTCGGTATTTTTGAAATCCGAAAGATCAATAAGGGAAATCAATCCTTCTCTTTTGGTGTAGTTGATCGCCTTGATGCCTTCTTGCACCATTTTTTCGTTCTCGTCTATCAAGGGCATTTGATCGGCCAATGTGGCCATGGCTGCCAGTTCAAGGTATTTTTCCGGATTCTTCCATCTTTTGGCTTTTGAAAGCATTGCCTTGGCGATCTTATAGGAAAGAGCGGCGGCGGCCAAATCTTTGAAAGGATAAGGGTCGTCCTCCCTGTGGGGATCAACCACCAAGGAGGCTTCAGGCACTTTTTCCAAAATCTTGTGGTGGTCTATGATGAAAACTTCAAAGCCCATGACATCAGCTTCCTTCACTTCCTTGAAATTCCCTATCCCGCAGTCAAAAACCAGAAAAAGCCCGGGAGCGTATTTTTTAAGCTTTTTCAGCCCTTTTTGGGTGATGCCGTATCCTTCTTTTTCCCTGTTGGGGAAATAAACGGAAGAAACCCTTCCTCCGGCCTCCTCTATTGCTTCTTTGGCGATAATAACCGAGCTCACGCCGTCAAGATCGGCGTCTCCGTAAATGACTATTTTCCGCTTCTTTTTTATCGCCTCAAGAATTCCGCCGGCAACCTCGTTCAAATTCTTTATTTCCATAAAAGTTATTCCGAATCTCTTCCTTTTCTTTCGGACAAGGCTTCCAGTCCCGGAAGCTTGTTGCCGGAAAAAAATTCCAGCATCGCTCCCCCGCCCGTGGACACATGGTCAAACTTGTCCCTTAGGCCGTACTCCGACAAAAAAGCGTTGGTATCCCCCCCGCCGGCGACTTTCAAAGCTTTTTTGTTTTTTATTATCGCTTCGGCTACGGCTTTGCTGCCCTCGGCAAAAGATTTTTTCTCGAAAAATCCCATGGGACCGGACCAAATGATCGTTTTGGCTTCTTTCAAAAGGTTTGAATAAAGAATCGCTGTTTCAGGGCCTATGTCGAAAATATTCTCTTCCGACCTGACGGCCCCCGCTCCCCCTTTTCTTGAATATTCTTCTTCCGCTTCAGAAAGGGATATGACCGCATCCACGGGAAGGTGTATTTTAGAGTCGGTAATGTTTATTTTCTCCACCGCTTTTGCAACTTCCTCCTGAGGCCAGGGCCTTCCGATTATCACTCCTTTCACTTGCAGTATAGGCTCGAATATTTTCCCGCCGAAAAGAACGTGGTCCGCTTCTTTTAAAAAATTGTTGATCGCTTTTATCTTGCTCAGGATCTTCACTCCTCCGACCACTGCCACCAAGGGCCTTTTCGGCTTTTTTATAACCCGGGAAAGAACGTCAATTTCCTTTTCCAGCAAAAGCCCGGCAGCCGAAGGCAGAAGCCTGGGCACTCTCGTGATTGAAGCATGGGCCCTGTGGGAAGCCCCGAAAGCGTCGTTGACGTAAATGTCGGCCAAACAGGCCAGCTTTTCAGAAAACTTTTCATCTCCTTCCTCTTCTTCCTTATGGAACCTGAGGTTCTCTAAAAGAAGAATCTGGCCGGGCTTCAGGCCCTTTGCCTTTTTCTCGACTTCTTTTCCTACGCAGTCTTCCGCCAGGATCACTTCTTTTTTCAAGAGTTCTGAAAGCCTTTTTCCTACAGGCCTGAGGCTCAATGAGGAGATTCTCTTTCCTTTAGGGTCTCCCAGATGGCTCATCAATATCAAAGCCGCCTTTTCTTTCAAAAGGTATTTTATGGTCGGAACGGTCTGAAGAATCCTGTAGTCGTCTTTAATCCTGCTTTTCCCGTCAATCGGAACGTTAAAATCGCATCTGACCAAAACTTTTTTGTTTTTAACGTCGATATCCTTTAAAGTTCTCATGTGAATTATTTTTGAAGTGCGCGGTTTAAAATTTAACCCTGTCTCCGGGATTCAATATCCCTTTTCTCAGGTCTTCCTTGTCGTCTTTTTCTGCAATCTCTTTCGGCTTCTTCCCGAGAGATTCTGCAATCATTTCTTTCAAACCTTTTCGGTCAATTTCTTTTTTGGGCTTTTTTATCTGCTCTTCTTTTCTTGCAGGATTGAAAGAAACCTGGTCCTTTTCCATTGCTTCTTTCAAGGAAAGGTTGTTTTGGACTGTTTTCTCTCCCTGCGCCTGCTTTTGAGAGCCGGGGCTGTTTTGACTTTTCATCTTTTTCAAGCAGCTTTTGCAGTAAATGGGGCGTTTTCCGTCAGGGGGGAATATCACTTTCGTGTCTTTACCGCATTTCATGCATTTAGCGTCGTAAAGAACAGTGCCCGAACCCTGGCTGAAAGCGGTTTTTTCATTGCTCGTATTTATGGCTTCCGCCCATTTGCCGATTTTCTCTTCCACTTTAGCTCGGAAAGTGCCGTATCTTTCCCTGGAAACATTTATGATCTTTTCAGGGTTGGATTCGGAAAGAATTGGAAAAGGAGGAAGGGTTTCCGCTGAAAAGGGGCGCCCTGCTATGCCGTCTATCATCAGCTTGATGTAAACGTTGTATTTGGCCAGATTGACCAAATCCTGGGCCACGAAGTCCGGAATGAACTCCCTTTCAAGGAATTCGGCGTCTTCGGCCCCCACTCTGAAGGAAACAAGCGTTCCTATGTTCCCGAACACCGCGTCTCTGACGGTTTCGTCCATTTGGGTTATGTACTGGTGGCCGAGAATCAAATCCAGCCTGTATTTTCTCGCTTCAGAAAGAACATTGACGAAGCTTTCAGTGGCGAAATTCTGAAATTCGTCGACATACAAGAAAAAGTCCTTTCTTTCTTCTTCGGGAATGTCGACTCTTTGCATGGCCGCCAGCTGAAGCTTTGTTATTATCAAGGCTCCCAAAAGCCTGGAGCTGTCCTCTCCTATCCTTCCTTTTGAAAGATTAGCTATAAGTATTTTGCCCTCGTCCATCACTTTTCTCATGTCTATGGCGGTCCTGACCTGGCCGATGATGTTCCTGATCAACGGGGCTGAAATGAACTGGCCTATTTTGTTCTGAATGGCCGCGGTCGCCTCCACTTCATATCTTTGATTGTATCTGGCGAATTCCTGCGTCCAGAAAGCCTTGACCACGGGATCGGTGACTTTTTCCACTATCTTTTTCCTGTATTCAGCGTCCGCCATCATCCTGTTCACTCCAAGCAAAGTCGTTCCGTCGCATTCAAGCAGGGCAAGAATGCAGTTGTTCAATATGTATTCCATTCTGGCGGACCAGACGTCCGGCCATATCTTCTTGAAAACCCCCATCAAGCCTCCGGCTACCAGATGCCTGTGCTCTTCCCCCACCCTTTCCATGATGTTGAATGCTATGGGATAATCCCTGTCTGCCGGATTGAAATAGACAACGTCGTTGATCCTGCTCTGGGGAATGTGCTGCAAAAGCTCTTCTGCCGCTTCCCCGTGGGGATCCACGAACCCTATGCCTTTTCCGTCCTTGATGTCCTGGATAGCCATGTTCTTTAAAGCCACGGTCTTTCCCATGCCCGTTTTCCCGATAAAATACATATGGCGCCTCCGATCGTCGATTTTTATGCCGAATTTTCTCCTTTGGTTCCTGAAGGTCGTCACTCCGAAAAAATTTATATCCTTTTTTTCCATAAAAATAGTTTATTCCACCGGGAGGCTGGCCGGAGCCTCTCCCTTTTTAGCCTCCACTCTCTGCACCGAAGGGGCGGGAGCGGACATCTGTCCCGGGAAATGAAAGATAGTGGCCATCTCTTCTATGCTGAGGATGAAGGGTCCGTCGGATTTCGGCCAGAAAGGCGGGAATCTTTTGATGTAGTTCCTGAAAAGGTGCCTTTTTCTGAGATAAAGCCTTCTGGCAATGAACAGGTTCAAAGGCAGAAACCATTTTTTCTTTATCTTGGTAATGGTTTCCGGCCAAGGCTTAAATCCGTTGAGGTTGGCCGTGTCAAACTGAGCGAAAAAGGCGAAAGCTGATTTGATTTGAGGCTTGAAGAAAACGTCTTTTTTGCCCAGATATATGAATCTCATTACCGTTTCAAAGACGTAAGACCCTATCTTTTTTTCCATTGAGGAGACTATTTCCCTTTCTCCGGGGGAAAGCTGGAGCTCGGCCAAGAAAGCGGGCTCTTCTTTCTTCTTTTCCTGGGGGCCGAAAAGCAGTCCTTCGGTCGCTTCATGGACGATTGACTTGGGCTTTTCCGCCTTTTTTCTGGAAAGCATTTTCCCAACTTTTTCCTTCCCCCTGTCCACGTAGTTGTTTTCAACATTAGTGACCGGAGAAGCTATTATCTGAATCCACATCTGTTCTCCCGGCACGAGCCTTCCCAGACCTTCAAACAAGGTGGCCAAGGGATCTATTCTCTTTTCCTCCTTGGCTTCGGTCCTTTCTTCAAAAAAGCTGGCATAAGTCCTTATCGGGAAAACGTCGTCTCTCAAAAGCTTGATATTCGCCCCCCACATGTCCCAATCATTGTTCGGTATGTCGCGGGGAACGTTCTTTGTATAGTCGTCAACGACTGAAATTTCCGCGTCCGGGTATTCAGCATAAATACAGGATTCTATGGTATTTCTTAAGACGTCCAGAATCCTCAGATACAAATGGGTTTCTCCTCCCAGGCTTACGATGTCAAAGGAAATTGAAATCTGCATTTTCCCTTCAATCCACTTTTCCCACCAGTCGGGAGGATCAAACACCGCTCCCCAGATGCTTGCCATGACCTGCTCCATGGCTTTTATCGGCTTTAATACATCCCTGGGTATCTTGACTTCCAGCATCATGGCCTTCTGTTTGGAGCTCCATATCTCCCTCCTCCACCAAAGCCACAGGAATAAAAAAGGGCGCCAAAGAACGAATGGCAGGATAGCCCACCACCAATTCTTCGTCGCTTCCCAGATTATATTTAGAATTGTGTATGCCTCTTCCATTATTAAGCCTCTCTCAGTCTATACCTCCCTTGAGAGTCCTTGAGAAAATGGCTTTTGTCATTAAGGCTCAGAAGAATAGTGTTCTCTTTCACCATTCTCTGTTCAGAAACCCTCCTTATGATCTCATTTTTGTCCAAAGGCTTGCTGGAAGTCTTCAAAACGTCGCTTATGACGTCTTTGACCACTCCCGGCCTGTATCCCCATTCCGCCAAAGCGTAAGTCCCCCTGCCGATAAGCACGAACTTTCCGTCTTTTATAAGCTCGTTGTGCACGGTTTGTATGTTCGGATAAACGACTTTTCCTTCAGCGAATCTCTCTCCGACCAGCCTCGCTATTTCGCTGAAATGAAGCGGATTCTGCTCCTGCTTCAAAACTATGTAAGCTTTGTCCTTGACCCACTTGGGAACGATTTCGGGCCACTTCATGAATCCGTATTTTCCGTCCTTGTTCTGCCCTATCTTCTTCGATATCTCAATCCAGGAAGCCAGGGACATGAAAGAAAGCCCTTTGGCTCCGGACTTCTTTTCCGTCAGATATTCTTCCAAAGTCACCGGAAACTTCTTTCTGGAAAGGTAGCTTGAAAAATCGGCTATTTCCTTTTGAGCTTTTTGAGCCGATTCTTCGCTCAAGGCCCAAAAAGGATGAAGAGAATCGGTTTCCTTGTATTTTCTTATGCCGGGAACTAGGTTGAGCAAAAGGCTGATTCTGTTCCTATCCTCGTCTCCGCCCAGCTCTTTCACCAACAGCTCTTCTTTTCTTGCTCCTCCGCTGCTTTTTATCGCTTCTTTAAAATATTCCGCCAAAAGCGGATATTTTTCAGAAATCGCCTTTCTGAAGCTCTTCAAGGAGTCCTCTTCTATCTGGCGGACTCTCTCTCTCGTAAGCCCGTATTCCGCTCCTATCGTTTCAAGGGTGCTTTTTTTAGCGTCAGGAGAAAGCAAACCGAATCTTTTAACGACAACATTTTTTGATCTGTCTGAAATGCTTTGCAAAAGATCTTCTATGATGTTTTTATAATCAAAATTTGCCATGTTCTTTTTGCCATTTATATTTTTATATCATTTTTGAGGCAATATGTCAATATTTCTTTCTCATCCAACTGACCAGCATCAAAGGGGCTAAAAGCAAAGAAGAATAGGTCCCGGCCGTCAGGCCGACTATAAGGGCCAGAGAAAAGTATCTCAGGGTCTCTCCTCCGAAAAAGAAGACGGCGAACAGCACTAAAAGGGTGGTCAAAGAAGTGTTCATTGACCTGCTGAAGCTTTGGTTTATGGAGTTGTTCACCGTTTCTTCAAAAGAAGACCTTCTGTCCTTGATCAAATTCTCCCTTACCCTGTCAAAAACCACTACCGTGTTGTTTATTGAATATCCCAGAACGGTCAAAAGCGCGGTCACTACCGGAATGCTGATCTGGGCGCCGTAAAAATGCCCGAGATAAGCGAAAAGGCCCAGAGGAATAACAATATCGTGTCCGAGGGCAATCAAAGAAGCCAGCCCGTATTCCCATGAAGGCAGAGGCTTTTTAGATATCCCCCTGAAAGCCAAAGTGATGTAGATAAGTATCCCGAAAATCGCAAGCCCGGCCATCAAGCTGGTCTTGTTTTTCAATTCCTTGCCCACCAAAGGGCCGACAGATTCAAACCTCAGTTCCTCGAAAGAAGAAACAAGAGAAAGCTTTTCCAAAGCTTCCTGATGAATATCTTCTGAAACGTCTTTCATCCTTATTATGTGCCTGTTGTCTTCCGCGGTTTGGACGGTCAGCTGGCCGAGGTCTATTTCAGACAAAGCGCTTTTTACTTCGTCTATGGAAGGCCTGGATTCAGAATACTGGACTTCCATGATGCTTCCTCCGACAAAATCAATGCCGGGCTCCAGCCCGAAAAAAAACAGGCAGAATGCGGAGGCTGAAATCAATATTCCTGAAAAAGCGAAGTATATTTTCTTGTGTTTGGCAAAAGATAAAGACATATTTTTATTTCCAAAGCCACCTTATTTTCTCAAGCCTCGTGCCTTCAAAGCATTTCAAAAAGTTCTGAGTGGCGAAAATCGCAGAAAACATGCTCACTAGTATCCCGATAATCAATGTCAGGGAAAATCCTTTAACAAAACTCGTCCCGAAAAAGAAAAGTATGAAGGCCACCAAAAGAGTGGTGAGGTTTCCGTCGCGGATGGCCGGCCAAGCCCTTTTGAATCCTTCCTGGATTGAAGAGGAAAATCCCTTTCCGCTTTTCAATTCCTCCCTCATTCTGGAAAATATGAGGACGTTGGCATCAACGGCTATGCCGATTGAAAGAATGAATCCTCCGATTCCGGCCAAAGTCAAAGTCACCGGTATTATCTTAAACAGGCTCAATATCAAAGCCACGTATACGCTCAAGGCCAAAGAAGCTAAAAGCCCGGGCAGTTTGTAGAAAAATATCAAAAAAACGACTACGGCGATCAATCCCGCCAGCCCGGCAAAGAGCGATTTTTCCAAGGAAATTTTCCCCAAAGTGGGACCCACTGTCTGCTGGGAAATGAGATGAATGGGGACGGGAAGGGCACCTGCGTTCAAGTTCCTGGCCAGCTCCTTGGCTTCCTCTATGGTAAAGCTCCCGCTTATCAAAGCCCTGCCCCCGCCGATTTTCTCTTCAACCACTGGGCTTGAAATGGGAAGGCCGTCGATATAGATGGCGAGTATCTTGCCGACATTCCTTTCCGTAATCTGTTCGAAAATATCGGCTCCTTCGTCAGTAAACTGCAAAGAAACCGAGGGATTATACGAAGAAGAATCCAAGTCTATGGCCGCTTTTCCAAGATATTGCCCGGTCAGTTCCGTGTCCTGAAAAGGATCTTGCAGCTCCCCTTCCCCGGTTTCAAAAACCTTTTGATTATTCTCCAGGATTTCCTCGAAGTCCTCTTTCTGTTCTCTGAATTGAAGAAGCGGGGTTTTCCCTATCTCCTCTATGGCCTGGGCCGGATCTATCACTCCTGCCAGCTCTACTATAAGCCGGTACCTTTCTCCGTTCTGCTCTGTCTGGATAACGGGCTCGTCAACTCCGAAAAAGTTGACCCTCCTTTCAATGACGTCCCTCAGCCCTTCCATGGAAGAAGCTTTGTCCGCCTGATCGACTCCGGACAAATCCGCCTCATAAACCAAATGAATTCCTCCCTGAAGATCCAATCCAAGTTTAAAAGGAACTTCCGCAAATTTCGGAAGCCAAAATCCTGTCTTTTCTTTAACAAAATCCGAAGCCTGATTGAAATATTGGGGAAAAACGAAATTTCCGGCCAAAAAGGCAAG
>Ga0265297_10004889_pt1 | contig 21212 bp, 18 predicted proteins | sample Munlanlwell13791_FD_192502 | JGI IMG/M metagenome (GOLD analysis project Ga0265297, IMG submission 192502) | Leachate microbial communities from a municipal landfill in Southern Ontario, Canada - Leachate well 137-91 | ecosystem: Engineered > Solid waste > Landfill > Unclassified | place...
ATCAATAATCTGACGAACATTATCAACACCCGTGTGTGAAGCAGCGTCAATTTCTATAAAGTCAGGATGCTTTCCATCTTTCATAGCCAAACAAGAAGGACACTTCATGCAAGGAACAGGATAATTTTTAGGCTCTTTTTGAAACTGAGACAAACCTTGGCAATTTATTGCAGCTGCAAATACACGCGCCATAGATGTTTTACCGGTTCCCCTTTGTCCCCAAAACAAGTATACAGGAAATAAATAACCTCTATAGAGACTATTTTTTAACATCTTAACCGATAAATCCTGGCCAATTATCTGGTCAAAGCCCTGAGCTCTCCATTTACGTGCCAGATTAAGCTGAATCTCATTCATTGCGGAACTCATACTTAGTAGCAGAGTATATCATCGTACATACACATAGATCTTAACAACCTATGTCTTCACTCGCCAACATCCTTATTGTTCACCCCTGCTCATTACTTTTTTTTACTTAACAAAAAGGGAAACATATACAAGAAATCACTGCCCCTGCTGCTTTCTTTCGAACCTGACAGATTAGACAATTATTCTTTATACGTTTCCCCAATTTTTACTGGCGGAGAGAGAGGGATTCGAACCCTCGATGCCCTTTTCAGGACATACACGATTTCCAATCGTGCTCTTTCGACCACTCAGACATCTCTCCCCATACATGTCAATTATTACTATCGTGTAGGCTTATTAGTTTTTTTAGGCCCGACAAAAGGACGAGCTTTTGCTGGACGGGATTTATCAGAACCTGATTCCTCTACGCCAGCTTTTTTGTTAGTCTTTCGAACTGAATCTTGCCTACGAGGGCCTTTGTTTTCACCTTCTTCACCCTCATCTTCTGACAGTGGAGATAAGAATGTTTCTTCTTCTTCAGCCTCTTGAGCAACAGCTTCGTCTTTTTTATTTTTGGCAACCTCTTGACCACGTTTAACAGCTTCGCCTAAATAATCGACAATAAGCTTAACTGAGCGTGGAGCATCATCATTTCCCGGAATGACATAGTTTACAAACGATGGATCGCTATTTGTATCAACGAGAGCAATAACAGGAATTCTCATTGAAGCAGCTTCACGGAGAGCAGATGCTTCCTTGTTAACGTCGACGATAACAACCGCACCCAATGGCCAACGAAGATTAAGTATACCACCAATATTCTTTTTCAATCTGTCGATAGACTTTTTAAAACGATTAAGTTCTTTTTTGGTATAAAAAGTAGTTTCTACATCTTTTGAAATTACATCTTCATAATGGAGCAACTTGGTCACAGATTTTTTAACCTGAGAAAAGTTACTTAATGTTCCACCAATCCAACGATGATTTACATAAGGAGAGTTTGCAGCTTCGGCAGTTGAACGAATTGCTTCTTGAGCAGCCTTTTTGGTGCCAATCCATAAAATTGTCTTACCCTCTGCCGCAACATTTTCTAAGTACTGAGAAGCCTTTTCCAGTTGAAATGCTGTTTTGGAAACATCAATAAGATGAACGTTGTTTTTATGTCCCCAAATGTAGGGTTCCATACGTGGACACCATACAGAAGTCCTATGTCCAAAATGAACACCAGCTTTAACTAATTGCTTAAAATCTATCATATGTATCCTTTACAGGGTTACCACAATTGCCTTCTTGGATCAGATATCTGATTACCACCCTGAATAAGAAGGCAAGAATCCACACAATTAACAATATAAGGTAGTGTAACAAAGCAGCACTAAAATGCAATGAATTTCTTAAATTCTTTCAGTTACACATCCTATACAAAGAACTACTTTTAAACACTATTTAGGAGGTCTTTGTAGACCCCCTAAACAAACATCATGAAATCTAATCAAGCAACCGTGGAATCTTCCTTAGATTCGCCATCTTGCAATTCAATACCAATGACCTCATTATTCTTGATGGCAGTTTCGTATCTTTTACCCAAGAAATACGCCACAACAAACCATACACCAGCTACTGCTCCTAAGAATATCAAATTTGCAGAGAAGAACACAGCTGATCCAAATTTTGCAACAACACCATTAAAAACAGAACCCGTTGAACGAGCAAATTTCTGTCCAAACGTATCGATCCAAGACTTAGACTTAAACTTAATTTCTTTAACAGTTGGAATATAAAGACTTTCCTTTAATGGATAACTCAGAGCATAATGAACAGACTTTGTTACAACAGCAGCAACTATAAACGCAAATGGCGTACGGCTGATCATAAAGTATAACAGCAGTATAAAATCTATAGCAGGAACCAACATTAAGCATACCTTTTCGCCAAATTTCTCGATAAGCCAACGTGTTCCAAAGAGTGAAATAACAAGTCCCAATGAATGCATAATAAATGTCGTTTTATATAAAAATACGCTCATGCCGGCAGCACTTGAAGAATGAGACTCAGCAATAAGTAAGCGCTGGAACCCTAAAACCGTATTTATCAACTCGTAAAAGAACAGAATACAGAACATCCCCAGAACATAAGGAGAATTAAATAACATTACAAGTCCGGACCAAATACCGCTTTCTGATTTTCCTTGTTTTTGTCTTTCTTTTTCAACTTTATATACTGCTTCATATCCATGCAAATATCTGCCTGGAACCTTACGCATAAGAAGTAAAATGCAAACAGGAACACACAGTGATGCGATCGATGCTGCTGTAAGTAAAATTTGGTGCTTAACAACATCTATCGCCAACGTCGCCTGTGCGGCATGCCAATCTAATACCCCCATAGAGAAAAGCGCGGCCAATATACCCCCGACTTTTGATCCCGCAACCATAAGCCCATAATTTTTCTTTGCTGCGTCCTGGTCTGAAATTGAGTTTGCAAAAGCCCAAAATACACTAACCACAAAGGGTGAATATGCTTCAATAAAGAAATAAAACAGCCAACCGAATATGCGATAAGGACTTAACTCCGTATTGAGCATACCTATGCCAGGCGATCCCAAAAAGTAAGCAAAAGCAAGACCACCAATACCATAAAAAAGGCTTGAAACCATTAACAATTGATAACGTCTCAACCTGTCAACCATTTTAGAATACAAGAACAAAGGAAGGATAAGCGCAAATAAAGCTAATATTCGAGCCCAAGGTTGATATTCAGCTCCAACTATCTTGGTAAACACCGTATCTCGTAAATCTCGTGTAATCGTATACCCGGTAATAACAAAAAAGTATGCCATGGACAAGAACATTAACTTTAAACGTTCCTGTGGCTCAACTGATAAAATAGAACCAAAAAACCTCTTAAAACAACTCATCTGCCCCGCCTCTCAGCTAATCACAAAAGCGACACACCACGCTAACCACACAAAAAAAGGCTCACTCCAACCAATTGAAGAAAGCCTTCTTATCTACAATAAATAACGAGTAACCGTGCTTCAAAAACCTTTCTCTCCGCCTCATGGATGCTCAACATATAACCCCTTTTATGCACTAATTTGAATAACAGATTTGCCCTAAACACCCTCTTGCTATATGCATACTGCTCTAACAGTATAAGCATTATTAGTTTTTTGTACAAAAAATTTATCATGATCCAACCTGTTTTGTACTATCATATCTTTATTTATTTTCAACCTGTATTAATATTCTTTCCGTCTTTATAAATTATATAATGTCAGAATAATAGCTGTGCATTTCTTTCCTAAATGTTTTATCAACCTTTTGATATAAGCATGTACGCGTTATTTAAAATAGCACTACCGTTGGCGCCTAACACGGAAAACTTGCCAAATGTTAAAAATGCTTTAATATATATGTTAAGAGTATGTTTCATGCTTCGTTCTCGATAAAAAATAGAATCGAAACAGTGGAGATACGGGTTGACAATTGATCTATCAAAGTTACCCTAGTTAACATCGTGACGATGAAAATATTTCTGAAATAAAATGCATACTCATAACATTAGGAATGAATAGATATGGTCGATACTGAACGCTTTGACTTAGAAAATACATCTAATGAAACATTGCCTTCGGGACAAGATAGGTTAACATTGGTTGAAGAACAAGGCATTTTATTACCTCTTCTACCTCTTAAAAATGTTGTAATGCTTCCCAAAAGCATTCAACCCATTCTTGTTGGAAGAAAAGCTTCAATGGCTGCTGTTGAATACGCCTTAGCACACGATAAAGCCATATTTATTACAGCACAAAAAGATGCCAACGTAGAGATTCCAACTCTCTCAGATGTATACGCCTATGGGACCAGATCAACAATTTTGCAAGTTATGAGACTGCCTAACGGCTCAATCAAGATTTTTGCGGAAGGCATTTGCAGGTCGAAAGTACTTAAAGCGCAAGAAATGAACGAATTCTTGGCTGTAGTCTGTGAAGATATTCCAACACCTGACCTTACTCTTACAATAGAAATTGAAGCACTATGGAGACAATTAAAAGAACTCTACATTGCTTATACAAAACTCAATGAAAAAGCACCTATAGACATTATGTCTTTAGCCAAGACTCCACAAGATATGGACTATATTGCAGATACAATAGCAGTTCATATCCAACTGAATTTTGATGAACGTCAAACATTACTTGAAACTCCATCTCTTCATGAACGACTCCTTAAATTATGCTCATATATACAAAAAGAAATAGAGATACTTGAAACAGAGCAACGCATTAAGGGCCGTATACAAACTCAGGTGGAAAAAAGCCAACGTGAATACTATCTCACGGAACAAATGAAGGCTATTCAAAAAGAACTAGGTCGCGATGATCAAGCCTTAGAAGTAGCTAATTTAAAAGAACAGATAAAAACAATAAAATTATCCGATGAAGCTCGCGAGAAGGTAGAAAAAGAACTTCACAGACTTGAACAAATGCCGCCTTTATCCGCAGAAGCTGTGGTAAGCCGTAATTATATTGATTGGATCATATCTCTCCCTTGGGAAAAGCATACTAAGGATACAATCAGTATCAAACAAGCTGAAAAAATACTTAATGAACATCATGCAGGTCTCAAGAAAGTTAAAGAACGCATTATAGAATTTTTAGCCGCGAAAAAATTTGCAAAACAAATTGGACGTTCTCCTATAATTTGTCTTGTTGGTCCTCCCGGTGTAGGAAAAACATCGCTAGCAAAGTCAATTGCTGATAGCTTAGGACGTTCATTCGCACGTATATCACTTGGCGGCGTTAAGGATGAAGCGGAAATAAGAGGTCATCGTAGAACATATATTGGTGCATTGCCCGGCAAGATTGTTCAAGCAGTTAAAAAGGCAAAAACCATGAATCCGGTCATTTTGCTCGATGAAATAGACAAAATGGCAAAGGATATTCAGGGCGACCCTGCTTCAGCTTTACTTGAAGTCCTCGATCCGGAACAAAATAGAACATTTACAGATCATTTTCTTGATATCGAATTCGACCTTTCAGATGTTATGTTTATAACGACAGCGAACTCGTTAGATCGTATTCCATTACCATTATTTGATCGTATGGAAATTATTCAACTTTCCGGTTATACAGAAGAAGAAAAACTCGATATAGCGAAAAAATTCCTACTTCCTAAAAATTTGTCCGAATATGGGCTGGATACGACACAATTCAAAATAGCTGATGAACAAATTCGAACTATAATTTTACGTTACACACAAGAAGCTGGCGTTAGACAACTGGAGCGCATCATTACAAAGCTTATGCGTAAAACTATTCAAGAATTGCTTAAAGATAAAAAAGTTAAATCTGTACATGTGACTGAAGAACGTATACAAGAGTGGCTTGGTTATCCGAAATTTAGAAAAACAAGTCTCAACGAACGCAAAGAACGCATTGGTATTGCAACCGGACTTGCTTGGACTGAATTCGGAGGAGATGTGCTTGAAATTGAAGCAACAGCAATTCCAGGCAAAGGTTCTTTACTTCTTACAGGACAGCTTGGCGAAGTTATGCAAGAATCAGCTCAAGCAGCTTTAAGCTATATCAGAGCAAAAACTAATGAGCTAGGGCTTAAGAATTCTTTCTATTCTACTAAAGATATTCATATTCATATACCCGAGGGAGCAACACCTAAAGATGGCCCTTCTGCGGGTATTACCATGTGTGTTGCTTTAGTATCTGCACTTACTAAAACAAGTACACGCCCTCATCTTGCTATGACAGGTGAAATTACATTGCAAGGAAGGGTCCTTGCTATCGGTGGATTAAAAGAAAAATTATTAGCAGCCCGGCAACACGAAATTAAAGAAGTTATTGTTCCTAAAGAGAATGAAGATGATGTCCATGAAATAGAAAAGGAGATTGGGCTCACTGATATTAAAATCACCATGGTTTCAACAATGGATGAAGTACTACATAATGCTTTTTCAACATCAATCCTAAAAACTAAAAAACTTAAATCAGGCAAAAAAAAGACTAATCGTTCATAAAACTATAATTATTTCTAACCTATAACTCACAAAGGAGTTACCATGAAAAAAGTAGTATATACAGCTTTATGTATTACTTTTGTGCTCGCGTTGTCAGGATGTCAATGTTCTAAAGAAGAACAAACTGCAGTAAAACAAGAAGTTCCAGCTGCACAGCAAGAAGCTGCAAAGCCTGCTGAAGCTACAGAAGCAGCAACTACTGCTGAAACTGCAGATCAAAAGCCAGCTGAAGCTCCAGTTGAAGCTCAAATTCCTGCGAAATAAGCTAAGCTTACAATGCTTTTTTCAAACCCTCCGAATTCGGAGGGTTTTTTATTGTATGAAATTATTTTGACTTGAAACCTTTAACAAGGTTATACATCATCATTACGGTTTCTTCTAAGGTATAAGCTTCATTATCTAAAATTATTGCTCCTTCAGGAACTTTAAGAGGAGCTACAGCGCGACTCATGTCACGCTCATCACGCACACGTAATTGCTGCAATGCCTCTTCAAGCTTAATCGATTTACCTCGCAAGCTCTGATCGTGCATCCATCGTCTTGCTCTTACTTCCAATGGAGCCGTTAAATAGAATTTAAAATCAGCATAAGGAAACACAACCGACCCGGCATCACGACCATCAATAACAAGATCATGCTTTTTGCCTATAGTGCGCTGCACCTCAAGTAAAGCATTTCTTATTTCACTGTTAGTACTGAGAATGGATGATGCCTGATCAATATCTGCATTAGCTTTTAAGTATCCTGTAATTTCCTTATTCTTGTAATGAATATGAGGATTATCTAAATCATCACTTGAATACGTTAAGCTATCCAATTCAATAGCACGGATATCTTCTTTTGTAACAGCATGCATATTTTTAGCCGTATAACCATTATTGTTCATTAATATATATGCCAATGCTCTATACAAAAAACCGGAGTTAAGATAAAAAAAACCTAATTTGCAAGATAACATTTGGGCTGTGGTTGATTTTCCACTTGCGGTAGGTCCATCAATCGTAATTATCATGTATTTCCTATAGAAATATCGACACCTTGTAATTCAACCGTAACTCGTCCATTCCAACAATTTTCCATCACATAAGCTGCAAGGTCAAATGGTTGTTCACCATGATTGAGGAGTATTTGATATAATTCAGGTCTGTTGAAAAATATGACAGGCTTGACAACCCCATCAGCAAAAACATGACACTTTACATGCTGATCTTTTAATAAGCTGGGATTTTGTACCTGCACAACCTGTCTTATATAAAAAAGAGGTTGTTCATTTTCATTCCCGAAAGGTTCAAGATGAGACATGTCCGCAACGAATTTTCGTGATAACTCTGTTAATTGAACGTCCGCATCCAGAATAAGTTTTTGCTGTAAATCGAATGGCGTTAATTGCTCAGCTATATTTTTTTCTAAACGCTCTTTGAGTAATCCTACCTTATCAACAGACAAGCTAAGCCCGGCTGCCGCAGAATGTCCCCCATAATTTCGAAGTATATCAGCATTTCTATCCAAAGCCTCGAACAGATTAAACGCGGGAATAGAACGCCCGGATCCTTTAAGTAATCCATCCTTTGTATGATGAAACAAAAGTGTCGGCTTGCCATACATTGATACAAGACGTGAAGCAACAAGTCCAATTACTCCAACAGGCCATGCCGGATGAGAGGCCATAATGATATTTTCAGTCGAAACATCAATGAGCTTTTTATCGATTGCAGCTTGTACATCATACAAAATTGTTCGCTCTGCCTGCTTTCTTGTTTCATTGAGCTTAAATAATAATGCACCGACCTCAGCAACAATGCTGGTATCAGAACCAATTAAAAAAGGTATAGCCTGTCGCGGATCAGAAAGTCGCCCTAACGCGTTAAGTTGTGGCGCGATCGAAAATCCTATATCTAAAGAAGTTAAATATTCTTTTTCAAGATTGTTATTCTGCTTGAGCACTTGTATTGGCAAACTCATATTTTTATTAATATAAGCCATTCCATGACGTACCCAATAACGATTTTCATCTTTTAGTGGAACAACATCTGCTATGGTTCCTAATGCAAGCAGTTCATATACTTTATCAGGAATCTGACGATTAAACTCTTTAAATAATAGGGACATAACTTTAAAAGCAACGCCGACACCTGCAAGATATTTGCAGGGATACTGACAATCCGATCTCATGGGATCTATAATCGCGTACGCTTCAGGAAGCTTACCCGCGGGGCGATGATGATCAGTAATTATCAAATCTATGCCAAGCTTTTTTGCTTCGGCAGCAGCCTCAAACGCTGTTATGCCATTATCAACAGTAACAATGACACTATATCCATTGCGGGAAGCTTTTTGGACCGCAGTAACGGACAACCCATATCCATCAAGCACGCGATTAGGTAAATAGAAATTGACCTTAGCGCCAAGAATTAATAAGCAGTACATAACCAACGATGTAGACGTCATTCCATCAACGTCATAATCACCAAAAACCAAAATGCGTTGCCCCTGCTCTATTGCTACACGTAATCTCTGTATAGCCTTCAAAGCATCTGCCATAAGTTCCGGCTGAGGAATAACTGCATCATATGAAGTAAAAAGAAAAGAATATATGTCATTTTTTGTAGAAATACCTCGCCCAAGCAATGTTTGTATTATAGGAGTAGATATATTGCAACAAGCCGCTAATTCAAGCATATTTTGACCAAAATCCTTTGGCAACATCCAAAGATATTTGGCCCCATGAATATAGCGCGCACTTTGTTCATCATGTTCAACAGTCACAAACATCCTTCCTTCATGTATGATATTTACAAAAAACTAACTTTTAGTATACGTTAATGAAGACTAACATAAAAGGTTTCTTGTTTAATATAAGGCTATTTATGCACAAAAATTTAAGACTGGTACTCTATATATTTTTTTTCATAGCGCACACAATCACAAACACGAACAACTTTGAATTATATAACGCACAACCATATACAATATATTACGCGATTCAAAACACGCAATCATGTAATCATGAACATGAACTGCAAGAACTTTGCGCACATGCATATGTTAACCTGCACATTGACACACCTATTCACCTCATTGTCTTGAAAGAAGTTCCCTCGGCACCTCAAAAAATCCAAGGCATTATATGTGAGCCACAACAAGCCGCAACAAATATATATGTAAAAACACATGAATTACAGGATGGGACACTTACTCTTATTCCTCAAAGCAAACAACCCTTACATCCAGCTCAAACTGCGGGCACATTAGAGCTAAAAAATTGTATAACACCTTATGAAATATGGAAAACTACCTGTATATACACACCGCCCGACAAGGAACCTAAACAAGAAATATCAGACAGGCAGCTAGAAACGGAACCTGCATTACCATCTTCTACACACAATAAACCTGAATCATATGTTCAACCATCCGATCTTACTACAGACATAATAAAGCATGAAGATAACACAACTACAGAAACACAATCTGAAGAGCCCCCATCACAAAGTCAGTCAGAAGCAACTACGCAAACACCCTCTATATAAAATCTTATTTTGCCAATAAGCCTCCATAAGACGCATAAAAATACGCTCTGCACGAATTTAATTACGTCTCAGTAAAATTTTTATTGATTTTATATGTTTATATTTTCTATTATAAATATGAGATAATTATGATGGAAAAAAGGAGACAGTAAATGAATTGCTTAAAAATACTGGCTTTCAGCGTAGCGACCATAGCGTTATTTGCAGAACATCAATTACATAGCTACATGTGTACATTGAAAAATGAGTCGTATGCGACTATAGTCGTAGAATTTTATCGTTACACAAGACCTTCTTCCGGCGATATTACCGTTATGCCGGGAGGAACAGGAGAATGGAACGCGGGAACCTGCGCTCTTATTTTTCCATGCTCAATATCAGGAATAAGAATCAAAAGTATGAAATGGGGAAATCGTGATGTTCCCGGGGCAGTAGGAGCCGGCGAAGAATGGGGAGGCTTCAAATCTCACGCAGCTTCACAGACATGGGTAATGACACAAGAGTTTATGACTAATTCTGAAGGAAAAACAGATCGCGTAAGATTCCATCTACGACGTGAGCCGGCAGGTGTTGGAGGAAGCACATACCCAGGCGGCCATATTTGGACTTCAGAACCTATGAGTATCAAGTAAAAAGGAAAATCTATGAACAAAAAATACATAACATACGCCATCTGCATAGCAACTACTTTTACTTATCTCAGTCAACATGCATCACCTGTAAAAGGTTTTGTACCAAAAAATAATACCGAACGGAACGAAAATTGTTATGCATATCTAACAGGTGACCCAAAAATTTTGTTACAGGCTATGACAACAAATGCAAGGCACTTTAAAATTAACATCAATGGACTTGTACCTAAAGTTTTTTGGAGCAGTCGTGAAGATGCTGCATTTCAAGCAGCAAGAGAACACAGTACTGAAAAATACTATGATCCTTTAAAACGCAATGGCGCCCGTCCATCACTTTCGCATTTTCAAAGTATAAAAATGATCAGAAAAGCGAATGGAGCTCGCCCTGAATTTATCGTTGCCGCAGCAGGTGATTCCCGTTCATGGAAATCACAATTATTTATAGCTCAACACCCAATAGATGCTTCTTTGACCGATCAATGGAAAATTATAAAAGCCATTACACTCAATGATAACCCGGATGAAAATGATCTTTGGCACCCAGGCGGCATGGATATATCAGGCACCTATTTAGCAGTTCCAGTCGAAGATTGGCTCATAAAAGACTACCTCTCTAAAGAACTCTACCCAGGCGTTTTAAAACATTACGAAAGTCGTAGTAAAATTATGTTTTTTGATATATCAGATCCAGCTAATCCAAAACGACTTCCAATCTCAATCGAACGTAATAGCGGCTATTGCCCGGCTATTGCATTTACACGATTAAGTAACGGTCATTATCTTGTGTATACAAATGGTGCTGGGGATATACATATATCTAAAACAACAAAACTTACCGACGGCTTTGAACAAGTAGGTACTATTGACGACAGCGGAGGTCAAAACTTAAGCTTCATCACCATAGGTTCACAAGGAGACCTTTATTTAGTCGCGACAAAAAACGCCAGCAGAGCTGCTCCTGTTGTTTCAGGCAAAAATATAGCTCGTTTATTTAAGTTTAACTTTGATTTATCCACCAAAACAGGGTCTCTAACGTTTATAACTGAGCATTCATGTGATTGTGGTGGCGGTGGCATTTTTGGACTCGGCGCTGACTTTGGATGTAACTTTAACGCCGCGGCTAACGTAACCCCTATGGGAGGACTTCTTGGTATATATCACTATGTACTTGATGGGAAATATTTAGGATGCACGCTCTTCGGACCGGAAATAGAAAGTCCGGAAAAGCACGTAGAAGAATTAATTGATATTTTAGAAGATTTAAATATGTAAAAAACAAAAGATTTATAGTGAAAGGAGCCAATATAAAATTAACAATGGTTTCCATATAAAAAAAGGTGTTACGGTACCGGTCAAAAAAGAAAGGAGAATGTATTATGAAATCTAATATGATATTTGCAGTTTCTTTATTAGCTGCTCTATCAGCTACAACAGGATTCGCCAGCGCGCAATATTATCATGCACGCACAAAACCAGTCCAAGTTGATTATAATTTTGAAGTTAGAAATGGTGGACAAGCGCCAATCTATTATCGTTATGTTCACACTCAAGCTTTTCCTGCATCTTCAGCCTTCACTCCTTGGACATTACTCAATAAAAAGAACGGCTTTAATTCAAATGTTACTAATGCTTTACTGATCCAACTTTCAGCGCACAGCAATGGTCAAGATCCTATGACATTACTTTTTGAATCTCGAGAAACAAAAGGTCCTCGTTCCCGCGGACCAAGAACATGCTTTGTCACAGCACGTGTTGTACATCCTGAAATGAAAGTTGTTGTGACCCCACAAAACGTTAGCGAATATGCTCGCAAAACGGGGCAAAGTATGTCTGAACAACGTTTACCCCTTGACAGAAATCTGACAATGGAAGAATTAAACAAATATGTCATACTTCCAGCAGATAAGGTTGCAAGATATACGACTCCACGTTCAGCAGCTGCGCCAACTGATGTACCTGGAACATCTGAGGGCCACAAACAAGCTGCAACTCCTACCGATCAACCAGATGAACCTGAAGAACCTGCTACGTCAACAGAAATCCATAATCCATTTGGAGAATTTCCAGAAAGTGATTCTGAATAAATGTTATATTTATTCAGACGTTGCAGGAACTAGTTTTTAGTTCCTGCAACTTTTTTTTAACGTTTTTTTAACGCGGGAAACAAAATAACATCTTTAATCGATGTAGTATTTGTTAACAACATAGTTAACCTATCGATTCCAATACCAGCTCCAACCGTTGGCGGCAATCCATGTTCTAAAGCTGTGACATAATCGGCATCATAATAATGGGCCTCATCATCACCACCCGCACGCGCAGCTGCCTGTTCACGGAAACGATCTGCTTGATCGAATGGTTCATTCAACTCGTTATATCCGTTTGCGATTTCCATACCGCCAATGAAAAGTTCAAAACGAGGAACAACCTTATCATTATTAGGATCACGCTTTGTTAATGGAGAAATTTCAATAGGATAATCGGTAACAAATGTAGGATTAATAAGTTTTTTCTCTACAAGTTCTTCAAACAACCCAGTCAACTTATGGCCCCATGATGCCTTACTATCAACAGGAATCGCATATTTCTTTACTGTCTCTGTAATAGTATCTTGCTCAAGTTTGCTTGCTGGTATACCGCCATACTTGACTACTGCGTCATGCATACTTATACGTTCAAAAGGAGCTGTCATGTCAATGGTCATCGAACCATAAGACAAAACTAATGTTTTATTAACATGTTCAGCTACGTACCGTAATAGCTGCTCAATAAAATCCATCATAAACGTGTAATCATGATGAGCAACATAAAATTCAACCATCGTAAATTCTGGATTATGCCGTGTTGAGATGCCCTCGTTTCTAAAATTACGATTAATTTCATACACACGCTCAAAACCACCAACAACAAGCCGTTTTAAGTATAATTCAGGAGCTATACGCAAATAAAGGTCAGTATCCAATGCATTATGATGCGTAACAAATGGTTTTGCAGCGGCACCTCCAGGGATTGGGTGCAACATGGGAGTTTCTACTTCTAAAAATTCATGCTCATCAAAATAGTCCCTCATAAGCCTTATAATGTACGATCTTTTTTTGAATCGATTAAAGCTTTCGGGGTTCGTTATTAAATCAAGGTAACGTTGCCTGTAAATTGTTTCAATATCAGACAATCCATGGAATTTTTCCGGTAGTGGATGCAAACATTTACTCAAAAGTGTATACGTTAAAGCTCGCACCGTAATTTCACCGGTTTTAGTCTTAAATAACGTTCCTTTAACCCAGATAATATCGCCAAGATCAATAAAATTTTTAAACTGTTCGAACGCTTGTTCGCCTATTATATCCTGACGTACATATACCTGAATTCTTCCCGAAACATCTTGAATATGTATAAATGCTGTTTTACCATGCAAACGGATAGCCATAACACGACCGGCTAAAGCATATTCAGGCGACTCTTCATTTTCCTTAAAGCTTTCAACAGCTTGAAGGCATGAGGAACTTATCTCTTTGAATGAAGGCCAAGGATCTATACCTGCAGCACGCAGAGCTTCAACTTTAGCCATTCTCACTGCATATTCTCGAGAAGCATCCATTTCTTGTGACGATTGTTCTACCTTCTGATTATCTTCCATGTAAATTCTTTCTCAATAAGGCCTTTTACATACTTTATGGTACTTACCAGAATACCATTATTTTATAGTATACCAAAAAGATGATTTTTTACATTCAACACTACTTTTATTAGCATAAACAAGCCATCCTCTATACAATAAAAAAGAGTCGGGCATCACTTAATCGGAGATAACTATGAAAATACGTATATATATTTTAATTATTCTTTTTTTACTCATGATAAAACCTTGCTTGGCAGCTGAAATTACACGTCGACGTTGCCCTTCATGCGCTCTACTTCAAGCATCATATTCATGTAATACCCCTGAACTTCTTAGGTTACTTTCTCATGGAGTTAACCCCAACTCAACATGCCCTTATTATGCAAGAACCATGAGAAGAATGTTTGCTGTTAATGAAAGCTTATCGTATATGACAGGTTATGAAACAGATCCCAAGGATACTCCACTGCTCATTGCAATAAAAGTAGGAAACCTTGCGATTATTGAACTTCTCATAAGAAATGGAGCAGACCTTTTCGTAAAGGACTGCAAAGGACGCGGGGCCTTGCATGTAGCTAAAGATTTCGCTATTCGATCATATCTCATTAAACAGATTAAACAGCGTTTTTTATCTCTTTCCTTGGCAACACATCCTCTACTTGGAGCAGACTCTCCTGCACAGTATTTAACATCTTTTATACTGCAAGATATCTTTAAGATAATCATCGACAGCCAAGATAGATATGGCAACACTGCTCTTCATAAAGCTGCAGAGAACGGAAATCTCGCATCAATTTTATTATTACTTTCTGCTAAAGCCAATACTAATATACCGAATATGCATGGCTTTACTCCATTGCACTTTGCCGCATATAGAAGCGACGGTGAAGCAATAAGCATCGCACAGGCCTTATTAAATCATGGCGCGCAACTTGAAGCAGAAACCCACGACCATAAAAAGGTCTATTATTTTGCTGACTTTAACGGCGATCCAGAAAAATCAATGCTATACTTTCTACAAAGCTATAAGCATCAATAATTGACTATTTTTGCGCATTACTATGGGCATATTCTTTCATTAACTTTAATTCTGCACGCCAGTTCATTTCCTCTGCCCAATCAATAGGAGTTCGCCTATATTCCTTGTCCTTAATGTAAATGCAAGCCCCGGATCTTAACAGAACATCAAGAATTCGAAGTACATTTTCCGAAGAATTAAGATGCCCCTTCTTTTGTGCAGAACCTTCACGCATACGCAACGCCCAGTGCAAAGGAGTTCTGCCCTTAAATTTATCGCAAAGATTTACATTAGCTCCGGCATTGATAAGCCTTCGCACAGCCTCAACATGCCCACCTGAAGCCGCATGCATGAGCGCTGTAGAACCCTGATAATCACGTTCATCAACAGAAGCTCCATAAGATAGCAGACTATCAATCAGGAATGTCAGACCTTTATATGAAGCCAGCATTAAAGTGGTCCTACCATCTTCATTACGTACCCCAACTTCGGCTCCTGACCGCAACAAATAATTTGATAATCCAATGTTATTACACTGTATAGCATGCACGAGAGCAATGCCTTTCGCATGGTTACTTACGCTGGGCAAAAGTTTATATAAAGTACCAATATCATTTCTATAAACAGCATCAATAAAAACCTTATTATTATTCTGTTTACCCGCACGGACCTCATGCCATTCTCCGGCACCAAACAAACTCGTCGCGCATACGACAGGTACCAACGCAAACAGTATATGTTTTTTCATAAAATAAACTCCTCAAATAAAAAACCTGCGGATAGCCCGCAGGTCAAAAGATACACTAATTTCAATAACTTTATTATTTCGCAGCCACATAATTCTTTAAAATCTGCTCCCAATTAACTACGTTCCACCAGTTTTCGATATATTCCGGACGTCTATTCTGGTATTTCAAATAGTATGCATGCTCCCATACGTCAAACACCATTATCGGATTCAAGTCTTGCGCTAAGGGTACATCATGACCAGAAGTACTTATTATGGCTAATTTTTTCATTTTATCAACGCACAACCATACCCACCCGCTACCAAAAAATGTTTTACATTCCTTAGAAAATTTCTCTTTGAAAGAAGAAAAACTTCCGAACTCATGTTCTATAGCACGAGCAAGTTCATCTGTTGGTTCATGCTGTTCGGTTTTACCTAAAATTTTCCAAAATAAACTATGGGCATAGTGGCCTCCACCATTATTTCGTACGGCGGTTCTGACAACAGCAGGAACTTTGTCTAAAGAAACAAGCAGCTTCTCGAGCGGCATGTCTTGAAGTTCAGGATAATCTTCAAGCGCTTTATTAAGATTATCAACGTAGGACTGATGATGTTTTGTATAGTGAATTTCCATGGTACGAGCATCAATAAACGGTTCCAATTCATTATATGGATAGGGTAAAGGTGGTAATGTATACATTCTTCTCTCCTTAACATCATGTTTAAAATTTTTATTTTCCAATGCATAGACGACACTGATAATAACACATACAGAAAAAATCAGAATCCCAACAACTTTTCTATTCATACACACCTTTATTGAATATAAAATAACTCTTCACCGGCACGAGCCATTTGTAATTGCTCTCGCGCAATTTTTTCTTTATAAAATGGATCTGTTTGCCATGCAGTAAGTTGAGCTTCCAAATCCTGTACCTCTTTTTTTAACGCAAGAATATCATGTTCAATTTTTATATTTTCTTCACAAATTTTATTATATCTATTAACGCCATCTACACCCCAAAAATAAACTCCTCCAAAAATAATTATCTCTCCCAATAAAAAAAGCCTCGAAAGATACGCTTTAAATTTCATCATATGGCTCCTTTTTGTTATGTCCCTTTAATAATGAATCTAAACACATTCTTCCAATACTCTCAAGAAAATAGCTATGATGTTTTTAAAGTTTTGAAACCAGCGAAAGGAAAGCATATGAAAAAAATCTCGTATTCGATAGTTCTTCTTTTATGTACATCTTTGCTGTTAGCCCAAGATAAAAAAAACGAACAAGAACAGCCACAAGACTTTGATAGCATGGTATATAATACTACGGGACTATTTGCTCAAGTCGTTCAACTCGTAAAACATAAACATTATCGCCCTACCAAGGACCTTGAAAACAGCTTTTATGAAGCCTTTGATACGTTCTTGAATCATCAAGATCCACACTCAGGTTTTTTTAATGCTAAAAGTTACAAAAATATTTTGAGCATGATGAGCGGTGAATTTTGCGGTATCGGAGTCGTTATAGATATTACAAGGCAAACTAAGGATAGGTTTTTAACAGTTGTCGATATCATCCCCGAAGGACCTGCGGAAAAGGCTGGCTTAAAACCCTTTGACAAAATAGTTGAAATTGAAGGACAAATACTCGAAGGCATGTCAACAGAAGAAGCAACCGCAAAACTCAAGGGAAAACAAGGCACGAGCGTTACTATCAAGGTATTACGCGACGCTAAAGGACCAGACAAAGGCGACCTGCTAACCTTCACCATTACCAGAGATGTTATTAAAGAACAAAATTCGCGCTGTTTTTTACTTAATGACCTTAATATCTGCTATATCGGCTTTAGCATGTTCACAGAAAATTCAGTTAATCAGCTTGAAAAACTTTTTGAAGAGGCACACAAGAAAAAATATAAAGGCATAATTCTTGATCTTCGCAATAATTCCGGTGGGTTACTACAAGCAGCTATTGATATCGCAGGTCTATTTGTAGAAAAAGGAAGCCTTGTTTGTGTCACAAAAGATAAAAACAATAAAGAAATCGAGCGCTACGTTACACGCAGAAAGCCAATCACCTATAGCACTCCATTTATTGTAGTGCTCATTAACAACTATACCGCATCTGCCGCAGAAATATTGGCCGGTGGATTAAAGATACATTCCGAAGCACAGAAAAAAGGAGATAAACCTGTTGTTATCCTCGTTGGAACAAAAAGTTTTGGAAAAGGATCTGTTCAAGAAATAATTCCTTTAAGCAATGACTGCGCGGTAAAGATTACCACGTCACTATACTATTTACCTGATGGCAAATCTATTCAAGGAATAGGCATAGAACCGGATGTTGTTGTCGAAAAAACAATTCCTTTACCGGAACAAATTGCATGGTTCAATGCAAATTATGGGCGAGAGCAGGCTTTAGCAAACTATATAAAACAAGACGAAAACGAAGTTAAGGAATCTGAAACAAAAAAATCTACGCAACCGGAAGTTAAAGGATTACTTGAACGTACAAAGGAAATGCTTTCTTCTGATAACCAAGTTCAAGAAGCCATAACCATAATCAACGTCCTCAACACAGTCAAATCTATAATGCCAAAATTTGTCAATACACGTACAAGCGCTGTTGAGTTTTTAAAGAATAACTTTCACGCTCATAAAAAGATTGAACTTACAGAAATAAAAATTTAAGGTTTATTCAACAGTTACAGATTTAGCTAAGTTACGTGGCTTATCAATTGGGCGTCCAAGCTCTTTAGCTATTTGATACACAAAGAGCTGCATTATTCCTGTCATAGCTATTGTACCCAATAACGGCTTAGTGCAAGGAATGGTAAATACACGATCAGCTAACGCATGCAATTCTTTTTGATGTTCATATGCAAAAGCTACGATATGCCCACCACGTGCTTTAACCTCTTGTACATTACCAAGCAACTTACTATAAATAATAGGATCTTGCGATGAGAAAACAACTACAGGAGTTGTGGAATCTATAAGTGCTAACGGACCATGCTTTAACTCACCGGCGGCATAGCACAGCGTATAACGATAAGAAGTTTCTTTCAGTTTTAATGCTGCCTCTTGGGCAAAAGGATAACTTTCGTGCCTTCCCAAGAAGATAAAGTTTTGATATTGTGCATATTCTTTCGCAACAATATGAGCAATATTCAAACGATAATTTTCCATACAGCTTTCAAGAATCTGAGCAACAACTAATAAATCTTCTTCTGCTGTATGTAATTCCTCAATACTCATAAGTCCTTTTTCAAGCGCTATGCGATGAGCGAGCCAATACAACACAACCAATTGAGCTGAAAATGCTTTTGTTGAAACTACAGCAATCTCATAGCCTGCCTGTGTTAATAAAAACCCTCCAGCCTCACGAACCATGGTACTCGATGCAACATTACTCAAAGCTACTGTTGGCATATCATATCGTTGCAGCATCCTCATAGCTTCTAAAGTATCTGCCGTCTCACCCGATTGTGAAACCGCAATATACAGCGCATTAGGACTTGGAAAGAATGATCTATATTGAAATTCAGATGCAACATGCACATAGGCAGGAATTTTTGTGGCATATTCAAAAAAGAAGGTCCCGATATGAGCAGCATGAGCCGAAGTACCGCAACCAATCATATGTATAGACTCTAATGCTTTTGCTTGCTCAACCGATAGACCCATATATGACCAAACATCAGAACTGATATGCCTCAAAAAGTCTACTGTAGCATGAATAACTTCTTTTTGTTCGCAAATCTCTTTAAGCATATAATGTTCATGGCCATGGCGCTCTTGATTTACCCAGTCAATCGTCAATTCTTGAACTTCGATGGGTAAAGCTTCACCCTTAAAGTTAAACAATTCAATCTGATCAGCTTTAATAATCGCAAAACTTTCATCAGGTAAAAAACATATTTTAGACGTGCTACCTGCAAATGCAAGCGGATCAGAGGCAACAAAGAGCTCATCTTGACCTATACCTATACACAAAGGAGACCTTTTGCGTACGGCAACCAAACAATCCGGGCTTTTTTCCATCATCACCAAAAAAGCATATGCACCTTCAAGCATAGCTACAAGATCAACAATTGCTTTTTTAAGCGTAATACGAGAAGGCAATAGCTCTTCAAGCTGATGCGCAATAACCTCAGTATCTGTATTGGAAAAAAAGATGTGGCCAGCTTCTTCAAGCTGGCCTTTTATTTGAAAGCAGTTTTCAATAATGCCATTGTGTACTACTGCAACTGACTTATTGCAATCAAAATGAGGATGAGCATTATTCTCGGTTACAGCGCCATGTGTTGACCAACGTGTATGCCCTATACCTATATGGCCGTCAATAGGATCATTTAGAAGTTTTGCTTCTAAACTTTCTAACCGCCCTACAGCTTTTGCATACAACAATCTTGAATTTTGAGGACTAATGCAGGCAAAACCTGCAGAATCGTATCCTCGATACTCGAGGCGACGCAATCCCTCAATTATAGATTTGCGGCATAACTGTTTGCCCAGATAACCAACAACACTGCACATAGCTCAGGCTTTCTCTTCGTTCGACTTGAGTAAACAATACTACAGCCAAACAAGGGGAATTAACGTTTGACGAATTGGAATTTACGTCTTGCAGCCTTTTGACCGTATTTTTTACGTTCCTTACGACGGGAATCAACAGTCAACATGTTATGTTGGCGCAATAGTACTCGTGTTGATTCATCAGCACTTAATAAAGCGCGTGCAATTCCCAGCTGAACAGCGCCGGCTTGAGAATGCATACCACCGCCGATAACGTTAACCTCAACATCGTAATGTGAAGCAGCTGGAATTACTTGAATTGGAGCTGCTGCCTCTTTGCAATTAAGTTCGGTATCAAAATAATCTGTGTGTTTTTTACCATTGATTAAAAGATTACCTGAACCACGAACCAACCAAACACGGGCAATAGAAGTCTTACGACGACCTACGCCATGAGCCAATTTTGACCCTTTGGCAGTCTTCTTGACAGATTTGCCTTCTTCGAGCTTGGTTTTTACTTTTTCAATTACCATACAGAAACATCCTTAACGTAGTACGTATAACATTTGGTTTTAACATAAACCGAGAATCACTATCCTAAATAAGGATAATAAATAAGCTAAAAAAGTCAAAAAATGGAGCCGATGGTCGGATTTGAACCGACGACCTACTGATTACGAATCAGTTGCTCTACCACTGAGCTACATCGGCACTTATGAAAATTCCTCTTGTCCGCGCTCTTCAAACAGCTCTTGGCACAGGATACAGCGCATAGCAT
>Ga0265297_10004890_pt1 | contig 21211 bp, 21 predicted proteins | sample Munlanlwell13791_FD_192502 | JGI IMG/M metagenome (GOLD analysis project Ga0265297, IMG submission 192502) | Leachate microbial communities from a municipal landfill in Southern Ontario, Canada - Leachate well 137-91 | ecosystem: Engineered > Solid waste > Landfill > Unclassified | place...
TGTTGCTACAACCGGCTTACCGGCTGCCATTGCTTCTAATATGCTCAAAGATATTCCTTCGTTTATCGAAGTCAGCGCAAAAATGTCGAAAATTCTTAAAAGATCTGAGATATCATCTCTAACTCCCAGAAAGAAAATTTTGTCTTTTATCCCCAGCTCAGCTGTTTTTATCTTCAAAATATCAGTTTGACTACCACCGCCAACGATAACTAAAACAGCCCTGGGAAAAGAATGGCTAACCCTAGAAAAAACATCTAGCAAATACAAATGATTTTTAACCGGCTCTAGTCTCGCTACATTGCCGATAACTAAACTATCTTCTTTAATGCCCAGCTCTGTTTTTTTAGCTCTAACATCTATCATGTTTTTGAATTTATCAACGTCTATACCGTTAACGACAGTTTTTATTCTTTCTTCGGGTATGCCAAGCTTTTTTACGAAGAAATCCTTTACCTTATTAGAATCGCTAACTACCGCCTCTGTGATTCTCGATAGCAGTCTTTCTGCCAGCATAAGCCGTCTTTGTTCAGCAAATAAGTAACTATGTTCTGTATGAATAGCTGCTTTAACACCGGCCAGCTTGCCGGCTATAACACCGTAGAACCACGGAGCGGGATTATGGGTGTGGATTATATCTATCTTATTCTTTCTCAACAATCCCGCTAATTTGAAATATACAGAATAATCTATTCCCCTTCTTTTCTCAATATGATAAACTTTAACTCCCATTTCAATAAATTTATCCTCCAACTTACCTTTAGCGCTCAAACTGCAAATAGAAATATTATACTTGGCCTTATCCAGCTTTCTCACCAGATTTAGAACTAAATATTCTAAACCGCCGATTTCAAGAGTGAAAACAATTTGCATCAGGTTTATACGTCTCATCGGTTGATTTCACCCTCTTGCTTACCCCGTAGTCTTAAAATAAGCCTTTCCCCCAGCACACTCCACAACAACAAATAAAGAAACTTTTTATTAAACAAACCGAACGGAAAAATGAAAAGAGATTTAAGGCAACATAGGATTACACCTTTTCTATTCCTTATATCCTTATAGGCGATAGCAGCTTTATAGTAACGAAAACTATAGGCCTGAGCTTTTAAAACTACCCTATTCTTTATTGCTGGATCGGCAAAAATCTTCTCTAAAAATAATAGGTCATTCCTCAGGTTTCTAACAGGGTCTGAACTCTGGCTTCCACTACGAACCCTAACTTTTACTAAAAAATAAGGAAGATGAACAAAATCAGTTACTTTAAATAGCCGGTACCACAAATCCCAGTCCTCCGCGACGTGCAGCGATTCATCAAACACGCCAGATATTTCAAAACATTTCTTTTCAATAAGCAAGGTGGGGGTTGAAATCTGATTGTCCAGTAGAAATTCTTTTTTAAATTTCATTCGGTTGAATGGTCTGCAACGATGAGAAAAAGATTCGCCCGAAATCATATCTTCAATATAGTAATCGGTATAAACTAATCCCGCTTTTGTTCCGCTAAGCGCCTTAACTTGTAACTCTAGTTTTTCCTTTAACCATATATCATCAGTATCAAGAAAAGCGACATATTCCCCTTTTGAATGCCGAATACCTTTATTTCGGGCTGCGGAAGGCCCTTGATTTTGCTGATATAAATACCGAAGTTTATCAGGATATTTTGATAAAAAAATATCGAGGACTTCTCTAGTACTGTCAGTAGACCCATCATCAATAGCGATAACCTCAAAGTCTTGATACGTTTGGCTGAAGACGCTATCTAAAGCGCTAGGCAGGTATCTAGCGCTATTATAACAAGGAATTATTACGCTTATTTTAGGATCCATTTATTTGTGCTCCGTATCCTGCAATAAACTCTTTTTCGTTAGTTTAGATTTAAAATAACCTACGTATACTCCCCAACAATTGATTACCTCTAGCTCAAGTCTAAAACTTTTAGCTTTATTAAAAGCTAATGTGCTTAATAAATAGCTAAGTATAATTTTAAAAGACTTCTTTATATACCACGATGGCAAATTATGAGATTTATTTTTTTTCCCAGCAGATAAGATAAACGCATAGGAAACTCCAGAACCAAAACTAATCTTTCTAAAATATTTTTTAGTCATTCTATTCTTATCTATTCGATGGTATACAAAAATCAATGGATTATAAATAATTATTTTGTTTTTTTTAATCATTCTTTCGAATAAATCTGTATCCTCACCAGCACACATTGATGCACCTTTGCGTCCCAAAGCAACATTAAATAAACCTAAATTTAGTAAAGCTTCTTTTCTAATTGCAAGATTTCCGCCAAAAAACTCTTTTTCTTCGGAAATTACTCTTAGTATCTTATCTCCGTAATCAAGCGCACCAAGTTTACCGTAGAAATAATTACTATTTTCTTTCATCCAATCTGGCGGGAGATCACTCCACATTGGTAGAATCTTTCCAAAAACACATTCCGCATTAAAATTATCCATTGTTTCCTGGATGTTCTTTAACCATAAGGCATCAACAACGCAGTCATCGTCAGTAAAAGCTAAAATTTCACCTCTTGACTCTATAGCTCCTGTATTCCTGGCAAAAGATAATCCTTGTCGGGTTTCTTGCAGATATCTTAACCTTCCATTAAATCTCGGCATATATGAAAATATTACTTCCTTTGTTTTATCCTTTGAATTATTGTCTACAACGAGCACTTCATAATCAAAGTCGCATTGGTTTTTCAATAAGCTGTTAAGAAGACCAATTAGGCTTTCCGAACGATTATAAGTACAAATAATTACGCTAAGCATGATTAGTCCACCCTTTGTTTATAAAGCCTTATTTGATATTGAATACCAAACTCTCATGAGTAGCAATCATACAACCATTTAGGGATGATTCCGTTGGTTTTCAACTTTACTGGATAATTATTGAGATAAGCCATGCTTTTTATATTCAAAGTCGACACGTAACTGAGCCTTAAATCTGAGAACAAGCGACTTTTAATTTTATCATCTTCCGCAGGAAAATATTGTTGGGCCATATCAATTTACTTATTATTGATTTATGAAGTAGTTTTAATTGTTTATAAATATTTTTAAATAACTAAAAAGCTTCTTGATAAATCCATACACGGACGTTCTTAGGTCATTAATAATAAATCTATAAACTAAATGCTTCTTATAAGCAATTATCCATCCTCGCTTGTCCTCTTTGTTCCTAATTGTAAGAAAGAAACCACATTTTTTTAAGTATTTTGGCAAGTCATTCTCAGAGAAACCATCGACTAAGTCGAGGTGATATAGAATAAGAATAATTTTTATTTTTTTCAAATATTCCTTGGGAGTAGATAAAATAATCTTAAATTCAGAGCCTTCGCAGTTTAGTTTCATAAAGTCACACTTATAAATTTTATTACCTATCATAAAATCAGCGAGAGTGCACGCCTTTACTACTTCATATTCATCCGAAACTTGCCTAGTAACAGTATCCCCCCAATTTCCATTTTTTAAATCATGATATAATTGCACATTGCCATCGTGATCAGTCAAAGCTAAATTAAAGGCCGAAATATTTTGAAGATTGTTTATCATAATATTGCGTTTCAAATACTCAAAACTGTCTTTCGACGCTTCAATCGCAAATATATTATTTTTATTCACCCTAGTAGCAGCCAAGATAGAAAAAGCTCCGATGTGCGCGCCGATATCTATTATTACATCATTCTGTTTAGGTCTATATTCTGGTACCCCTTTAAAAAAAATATCACTAACCAAATTTTCATCTATGACCTTTTTGTCGCAAGTTTCTTCCCGATAACTAATTTTTAAATTACCAATGATTTCTGTTTTCATTATCCATAGCCCCTACACTTTATAGAATATATTGCAAATGTATTCGCTTCTATATTATGCCAAAAAATCCAATTAGCCGAGCGTTAAGCTCTTCTTTGCTATCCAATATTTATTTTCTAAATTTAAAAAAGACTAAATCAATTATGTTTTCCTAAAGCTCAAACGGGCAAAATCCAAAATATCGATAAAATCTTTTTTATAAAATAACAAAATAGATGATAAATAAACTAAAATACCCAGAAGAATATTAACAAAAAACCTTATGTAGTAATTGTTGATTACAAACAAGTAGTTAACTCCATAAAGAATTGTTACCATAAGCATTGAACAGAGACTTGCAGGGAACAATACCTCAAGATACCGAGTAAATCGTACTTCTAACACTTTTGTAGCGATATAAGCAAGAATGACCGTAAAACACTCAACAATCAGCATGGCTGCCGCTATGCCGATAATGCCCCATCTGGATAACAAAACTATGAGTAATACGGTAAAAGGGAGCCTGAATAAACCCCATTTAAATTTAATTTCCGGCCGGCCTATCGCAGTAAAAACAGTACCTACTATACAGTGGACCGAAGCAAAAGCAGCGGAAACACATAATAATCTTAACGGTGAAGACGCCAGAAGCCATTTTGCACCGTAGACAATTGTGATGAAGTCATCGGCAGAGAATGATAATAAAACCATCAGCGGAAAAATAATTATAGAAATAAACTTTACAGCCTTAAACATCCCCCTCGCTACTCGTTCCCTATCATAATTGACTTTGCTAAAAACAGGAAAAGCAACCGGGGCTATACCGTCCTGGACGTATGCTTGCACTAAATACGGTAAATTAAAGGAAAACTGATAAAATCCCAACAATATAGCTCCGAGAAGTTTTCCGGTAATGATAAAATCCATATTCCTGCTTAAATAGCCTAAAAATCCCTCACCATATATATTTCTTCCAAAGCGAAATAGTTCTCTAAATTTATCCTTTGAAAACAAAAGAATAGGTTTCCACTTGATAGAGAAACAAAACAAAAGAGTTTTTAATATTCTCTCAGCAATCATACCGATAACAATGCTCCAGAAACTTAATCCAATCACTGCGCAGACCAACATAATCAATACTCTGGCTGCCCGAGAAGCAATCTCAACAATGGCAATATTTTTAAGCTGAATATTCTTATACAGTAATGTGCTTTGAACGCTGGAAAACGCAGTTATAAAAAAATTGAATGACAGAAAGACAACAATCCATTTTACAGCGCCCTCTTTGAAAAATAAAGCAGCGAACGGCGCAAGAATAACCGCCAATAGAATTAGAAGAATACTTATAAATATTGAAGACCAAAAAAATGTATTGAGGTCTTCTATGTCAATTTTACTCTTCTGGACAAGCGCAGCTCCGAGCCCAAAATTTCCAAACAAATCAACGATGCCCGTAACCAACACAGCCATACCGATTAAGCCAAAATCGCGGGGAGATAACATCCTGGCTAGAACTGCGGTCCCAATAAAACTAATACCGCTTACAGCAATATTGCTAATCATACCCCATAACGCGCCTTTAGAAGCTTGTTGTGCCAAACTCCCTTTTTCCGCTGTTTCTGCACACATAAATTATCTTTCTTCCAATTTAAATGGAAAAACGCATCGAAAACCAAATAAAAACTAATATTCCAACAGTTAACCAAGCCGTCACTTTTGCATCTTTTTTTGTAAACGCATACTCATAGCTACGAAGGTTTGTGTACATAAAAGAAGCGGCTAAGGCCAGTAAAAGATATAAAATTGCTATATTGGACCTGGATAAAAAGAAGCTGGTAGACAAAAAACCAATCAACCCAGCCTTAAGCCCAAGCGTATACGGTTTAGAAGTCAATTGTTTTTTTGATGCCAGAAATAACCCCTTCAGGCAAGCATAGATTAGTGATATCCATATAAAAATTCCAACCATTCCCAATTCTGCAGCAACTGAAATGTACGAATTATGAGCAACACGGGAATGGTATTCAGCGAACATCCTATCGCCCACACCGAAGATCGGCGCTCTCTTAAGCATTTGAAATCCTTGATACCACGCTTCAATCCTGCCATATGCGGAGGCTTCGGAATAGTTAATTTCAGACATTCTAGAGGGAGCAATCAGCAGTACAGTAAAAACCAGGGTTCCACCGATTATCAAAGCAAGAACCTTGTTTCTAATTTTCCCCAGAGCAAGAAAAATTAAGATTGCCGACATTGCCAAAAAACCACCTCGAGAATTGGTGTTAAAAAGCGCATGTCCGATAAAAATGAGCATTCCCCAGCTTAGAATTTTTATCAATAAACGAGTTGATCTAGAAATAAATGATAGTAAGAATCCCGCCCCCACAACAAAAACGAGAGCAAGATCATTAGGATCATCAAAAATCCCAATCCAGCGAATACGAGTTACTCCATTTTCGCTGTTAAGTAAAGGCGTCTGTCCGGCCCAACCAACACCCCTGTGATGCTGTTGTGTGCCTTCTAAGGCCAGGATAAATGTGAGTATTATTATTAACCAGATCGTTATCTTTATTCTTTTTTCTGTGACAAGAATATTAACAAAAAGAAAAAACATGATAACATTTGGCGCGAATAACATAAAAGAATCAATAGTACCCTGTAAATAACCATGAGAAATATGAGACATCAATATGCAGCCGAAGAACCCCAGCATTAAAAGATTTGGTGGTTCTTTCAAATGAACTTTTCTGCCCCCTAAAGATTCGAAAAGAACAAACGCAGCGGTGGTTAGCGTGAGAATGTAAATCAACGGCCAGCCATAGACAGCCGAAACCCACTCCTGGGGACGCAGGTAAATCACGATAATATATAATAGTAAACTTATAAATGACATACTTTTTGGTATAATTGTGAATATTTAGCCGCCATATCTTCCAAACTAAAGATATCGCGCACTCTTTTTGTTCCAGCAGAAACCATTTTTTCAACTAACTCTTTTTCTGAACTTACTTTTAAAATTGCTCCTGCCAATGCATTTGCATTATCAGGTTCTATCAAAATACCAGTTTTACCATTCAAAACAATCTCATTAGTTCCGCCTGAGTCGGTCGCAATAACCGGAACGCCGAAAGCCATAGCTTCCAGAATACACATCGGCAATCCTTCTGCATCTTTATATGAACTAAGAACGAATACATTCATAACGCGGAGTATTCCCGGGATGTCATTTCGATTTCCCAAGAAGAGAACATCATCGCGTATATTTAAGCGTTGGCAGTAATCTTCAAGTTCTGTTCTTAATACGCCATCGCCAACAATAATCAACTTTCCCAGAGGTAATTGAGGCTTGATTTGTTTAAAAGCCGCAAGTAAAATCTTGTGTCCTTTTTTTGCTATTAACCTTGCCACAATACCAATAACAAAAGAATTATCATGTAAGCCAAGTTCAGCTCTCTTGCGCGAAGCGCCTGTTTCTGCTCTATACCTCTGGAGATCTATACCGTTGTAAATCAATGCTATCTTATTTGGTTTAATTTTAGCTTTAGTGATTAAATAGCGAGTAATATGCTCGGCTATGCTTACTATCCGGGCAGTTCTGACTGATAAAAGTTTCATTGTCCAAAGCAATGCTAGATGCTTATTTTTTCTGCTTTTAAAAGCCTCTTCTTTTTCAAGAACGGTGTGTTGTGTGTGCACTATAGCCGGAAACCTTTTCCCAAAACAAGATAGGACTCCATACAACCATGCTGTAGCGTTATGTGTGTGCATAATATCTATTTCCAATTTCTTGCAAAGTGTTCTTAGTTTAAAGGGTAAAGTAAGATCGATTCCAGTATTTTTCTTTAAAACAATAAGCGGTATGCCTATATTTTTAAATTCGGTCTCCATGGCATTATTATGAGAAAACGAACACAAGGTAATATTAAGTAATTCTCTGTCCAGAGACTGGCAAAGGCTCCTAATCAGCACTTCTATGCCACCCATATCGAATGAATAATTGACAAACAATAAATTTATTTTTCCTTTATTCATTTAATTTCTGACGTAGCGGTAATTTCTAGCTTGTTTAAAATCAACCGTCGCATCACTATTTTCTAAAAATTTTATTATATTTACCATTTCTCGCGCAGTAACAAAGTGTAAATCAACGCTTTGCCGGCAAGCGTAATCTTGAGCCAATTTAAAAAGGTCATTAATCCCGTTTTTCAGCAAATACTCCCTATTGTTTTCCTGACAGCCATGAGTATATAATTTAATGAACACACATTCGGCAGCTCCCGTAACACTAATACCGGCATTGATCCACAAATTCAATCGTTTAAGCCGAATTCTGGCTGAATGGCTGACGTCTCCGTTCTCAATTCGCGGGAGCACTCCCCATTTTCTTTCTTTGAAATTTATTGCTAGCGGCCCCTGGACCATGAGCAAACCGTTGTTATTATTCACAGATCGTTTAGCGTTGAGACCATTGTTGTGCGATTTTGGTTTCAGCGGATCATCGACTGCGTAGTATATGCTGTTGATTTTTGTTGTCTGGGTCTGGTCCGGTGCCGATGGCATTGTAAAATCAGCATAACAGCCTGTTTCTTTAAGTATGTCTAGCTCATTGTTAATACCGCATCTTCGGCCGTCATATCTAGAATTATCTAATGCCCAATTGCCGTGAATAAATCCGTATTTAATCTGTTGGTCAATTTTATCCCTGCTTAAAAGACCATATTTTTCAAATAATAATTTTTTATAATCTATAAGCGTCTTTCTGAGGTTCTCTGAACTATCATTGTCATGATGTAGGTGAACTTCAACTTCTCCGTACCCGCTTTTACAGAAGTCCGCCAATTCATTCATTATTTCCGGTCGATATTCCTCAATCGGATAAAAAAATGTATGCCGGGGAAAACAACCATCAGCATCTTTAAGCCCCTGTACGATTGCGGGATATTTATCAATCCATTGACGTACACGGTCCAGCCCTGTTGAATCTGATGCATGGTTGTGCAGAGGCTCAAAATGATCACATATAGACAAAAATATATGTTTTGTCCGGACACGGCGAGTGTTTGTAACTTTTTTAAAAATGTAAAATAACATCCAGGGGTGTATTTTCATATTTACCTATAGATCCAGTTCTCCGTCGCTCATATGCCAACTACGAAGCAGAGATAAGTTTGTTTTCTCCCGATCAGTAAAAGCATTACCCAAAGAAACCAGTAGCGCCCTTTTGTCTCTTCGTCGCATAAAGCATTGCTGTTTTAAAATCTGTTTTAAGCTGTTTTCTCCCACATAAACCATTACGATTAACTTATTTTTTAGACGCCTCATCTCGTCAACAAATAAAGCTAAAACATATCTGCTCTTTACAGGATCATCAGAAAATATATCAAGTATAGTAATTCTACCAGTGTCTTGTTGGTAGACTATATAGGCACACAGTTCATTACCTTTATTGTACAAACTAAAGAAATTAAAAATAACATTCTCGGTCCCCTGATAACGCCAGCGGAGATACTTCTCATTTCTTATCCCAATTGCAAAATGATACTTCCGGGATCTTGTCCATAACGCATCAATATCCTGGGGTAGCTCAGAAAGATTCTTTGTAGTATATTGAGAACTGATTCTTATTCGTTGGAACTTTTCAAACAACTTACAAAGCCAATCGAAACAAGCACCCAAAACAACCGCCGCTATTTTTACTCTCAAAACGTTATCTATTTTTTCGCTCCAATCAAGAATTTTTAACCAGTAATCTCCCTCCCCGATAAAAGAATATCCCAGCCTGCGAAATACCCCTTCCGAACCCTTATTAGGATAGCCGAGTATAAAATCAAAGTTTTTTGATAAGTAGGCGTTTAGTATCTCTTTCTGCATCATCATTGCTGGACCAAAAACTCTATGTTCTTGGTCAACAGCAAAATTAATTAAAACCCCCGCTCTAACTGGCTTACCGCCTAAGCTGAACATCCTTGGGTACACTCCGGCACACCCAACATATTCACCAGTTGTAACGCACTGCGCAAGGATAGTTTTTGCTGCTCCGTAGGGGTTATCTTTATAAACCCAATCAAAACAATCTTTAGATAATTTGGGAAGATTTCTTTTCCAAAGGCCAAGGATGGCCTCTCTGTAAGATTTAATTTCGTCTGTGGTATTAATTTGAATTAGCTTGTATTTTGGCATAAAGCGTTTTCCGGCAAAACCAGTAATGATGTTTGTTAAAGTAATAAAACAAACCCCAAATATGCGATAGAGCAATATAACTTAATGGTTTGGCATACGATATCCGTTGAGTCTTATGCAGGATTTCGAGGCCCGGATAATATACTATTTTTTTCCCGCTTTTCCAAACCCGCAGGCAAAAATCGACATCTTCAGGAGCGTAAAAGATTTTTTCGTCCAACAGGCCAATCTGAGCAAGCAGATCTTTGCGAAACAACCAGAATGCTGAAATAGCAGTATCTACTTCCTTTGTCTTACCCCAATCAAAATTTTCATAGTAGTCGGTGGCGCTTTCGGGCATATCCAAGAAGTATTTTCTGAGTTTCAATAGTTTATCCACAAGAGTAGGAAACCTTTTAACTGAATGCTGGGTAGTTTTGTCTTTATAATACAAGTGTCCCGCAATAATGCCGACAGATTTATTTTCTTCTAAGTAGCTAATCGCCTGCCGCCAATCGCCACTCATAAACTCTGTATCTGAATCGCATATTACGCAAAATCGGCCGGTTGCTCTCTTAAGTCCAAGGTTTCTACTTTTAGTTGTCCCCAGGTTTTTAGGTAACGCGATAGTGTACCCCGTACAACTTTTTGGCATCAGGAGAAAAACCCGGTTCACCTTTTCCACGGTTTTATCCTGGGAAGCATTATCAATAACTATAAATTCTGCCTTAAACCCAGCCTGATCTATTGAGCAAGAATATGTGTTAAGACATCGCTCAATCAGCTCCTGCGAATTCCGGGTTAAGATAATAAATGAAATATCAACCATAGTAGTTTTGTGCTGACGGCTTTTCTTCCTAAAGAAGATAAATGTCCGCCATCTTCTGAATATTTTGAATATAAAGCCAGACAATCCTTGCCGTCTTTAGCGCAATGTGTCAAAGCGCCATTGGGAGAGGTTGCTTCATACTTGGCTAAATCAAAAAATCTCCCGCTGCTACCATATTCGTTGGCAAGTTTCTGGTTATATTTATTGCGGGCGATATTTTCCTTGTCTCCCCAGACAGTTTTACCTAATAATCGCATAATGGCTGCTTTAATGCTGGTATTGGTGGTCCGCACAGGTACTGAACAATGAATAAATATAGCATTAGGGTAATTTTCCTGGATCTGACGCATGTTCTCTTTATAATAATTAAATAATCTATCTAAATCGGTGTCTTGATCTATATCTATATAACAAAGCTTAAAGAAGGCGATGTCAACTTTCCTGCCTACCCCGCTATCCATAATTGCTTTAAAATCGGCAATCTTAGTGAATGGATCCCGATTTTTTCCAACAGGTGAATGAGCGAATACCGGCGCATTAAAATCAGATGGATTCTTGGCCACTTTAATATTTAGCTTGATATTCGGATTATTAGCAATTATTTCTTGAATGCCCTCAACAATGTTATAGCCTACAGACTGATGGCCAAAATATATTTTTTTGTTGGCTAAAGTGTCCCATTTTTGTTGCGGCGCATTCATCAATTCCTCTAAGTTAGTTTTATCCATAGACTGCCTCCAGCAACCCGTGTTTATTAAAACGATTAAACATATTACCCAAAGACGTATTTTCATAGGAATTAAATTATTTCTAATTTTGCTTTTGCAATATTAATCGCTTTACGGCCTTCTTGACTGCCGTATATTTTTTTCATCCCTTCATTCTTTTTCATAACTTTGCTCCGGACCATACCCGAAATTTCAAAGACGTAGGGATGGAATTTGTGTTTTTTTATGTGAACATGGTTTGAAAAAGTATTGAGAAGACAATTAGTTGAATTTGAATCTAATCCTTTTGGAATAGACCAACCCAATTCTTTAATTTTCTTGACGATATTCTCTTCGTTATAATCCATAAATGCTAAAGGGCTGACATTGTGGGGAAAATCTTTTAACTTGAACTGCTCGTTAGTTAAAAAATAGCGGTTAATCTCATTTCCGACTATCTCTAGCATTGGTTTTTTATAGGTTTCTTGAGTAGCTTTAAAAAACGATGGATTAATTCTCATTATTGATGACCTTATAGGTGCTTGGCCTGGTGACCATCCCCAGGCCATAAGGGGTATCCGCTTTTCTAAGGTAATTTTTAAGGCGGTGAATTTAACTAATCCGATGCAGGAGGTGCAGATGGTGCTGGCGCGCTCTAAGGCTTTAGATGAATACATGTTATTTTTAATACCCGCAGAAAATATTTTCTTGAGCAGTTTGAAATCTGCCTTAAAGATTAAGCTATCCACCCCTAAATTTTCGGTTACCGTTCTAATGTTCTTAAATGCCTGTTCTGAAAGAAAACCATTATCAAAGGTGATGGTAAGAACTCGCAGCTTAAAGACCTTTTTTAGTAAATAAAGCGTATAAGTGCTGTCTTTTCCACCGGAATAAGCTAGTGTTGCGTCATAATCGCTTTTACCCTTTACCTGTTTGATTAAATCCTGGAATTTATGGTAATACTCTTGCTTCTCTTCTTTGAGGGCTATTTCACCCTTGAAGTCGAGACAAAAATTACAGACACCTGCTTCGTTAAAGCGGATACCGGGAAAAGTTTCAGGAAGTACACATTTGGTACAGATCTTCATTGTTAATTATCCAATGTAGGCGGTAACTGGTTTAGGTGTTTAGTGGCATTGGCTTTAGAATTAAAATCACGAAAAGCCCGCTTAACCTGTTCTTCATTTAGGCCCATGGCCTTGCATATCTTGGAAATCGCCACTTTATTTGTCCAGGCATACAACAGAAGATCTAACTGTTTAAAAGGGATACGTAAATACCATTCTTCATCCGTAACAGGAGCGCTATAAGTGTCAGGACAAGGCGCTCTTTGCCGGATTTCCTTTATTACACCTAGGTATTCGGCAAGCTGATAAATTTGATTTTTATAAAGATGTTGCAGTGGTTCAATATCTACTCCACCATCACCGTATTTAACGAATAGCCCCTGGAGAGCTTCGCTCTTATTGGTAGTTCCGCAGACCAAATAATTATTTTTCTCGGCATAGTAATATTGGATCAGCATTCTCGTCCTGTGTTTAGTGCAGGTGGCTGCGATTATACCCTTAGCCTGTTCATTTTTAAGCCTAGTTGATTTAGTATTGTTTTTTTCGTCAACTACAGTCAGAGTAAAAAAGTTTAAAGCATCTTTGGTTAATAGTTCTGAGGGTAAAGTAATTTTAAGCTTAAAATTCGCGCCCAGTTCAGGGAATACCTCTTTTGCAACTGCATCCCTTTTTTCATATGTGCCGAAGGCTTCCAAAATAGAGGTTATATCTACCTTTTCTGTTCTTATTCCCAGTTTCTTTGCCTGTTTCATGGCGTATTCTTCACTCAGTGGGCTGGACTCTTTGTCCGGTAAGATTAAGCCTAGAACTTTATCCTTACCGATAGCCCTTACAGAAAGCGCAGAGCTTAAAGCGGAATCAATGCCGCCGCTTATGCCGATAATAATGCCGTTACGGTACATCAAACGCATTTGTTGCTCAATAAAAGAACAAATACGTTTTGTTTCCGATCCGCAGTTAATTTTTAGGATATCTTTGTTAAAATTCATTGGAGATCTCCTGTTAATGCTAAACGTTTAATCTTGCCGGTTGAGGTTTTGGGTAAACTTTCAACAAATTCAACGACCTTGGGCATTTTAAAAGCAGCTAAATTTTGCTTGCAGAATAAAAGCAAATCATTTTTGCTTAAATTAATGCTGCTTTTAACTACGTATAGTCCAATAGTTTCTCCTAAGATTTCATCCGGTATTCCTACTGCGGCACACTCTAGCACGCCGGGCATTTGACAGGCAACTTCTTCTATCTCCAGAGGGCTAATCCGGTTAGCTCCGCTTTTAATCATTTCTTTTTTACGGGCAACAAGATAGATAAAGCCGTCTTCATCCTTATAGGCTAAATCACCAGTCCTTAGACCTTCTTTTGTAAGGACCCCCGCGGTTTCTTCGGGAGAATTCCAGTAACCAAGCATGATGTTGGCGCCCCTGGCTACAATTTCTCCTGTTTCGCCTGTTTTTACTCTTTGATTTTGTTCGTTTAAGATATCAAGTTCAACTCCTGGAATAGCTTTACCAATTGAGCCTAACTTATTTTCTAGAAATTCAGTGGCTAAATAAGCAAGCCTGGCTGTTGCTTCGGTTTGGCCGTACATCACATAGAATTTAATATGAGGTATAGTTTTGATAAACTCTTGAATCATTGCTGGCGACATAGCGCCACCTGCCTGAGTTACATACCTCAAGTTATTCAGCTTATATTTACGCAATGCTGATTTACGTAAAAGTATTATATAGTTTGAAGGTACACCGGCAAATCCGGTAACTTGTTCTTTTTTCATAGTATCCAATACCACATTGGGATAAAGAAAGCGGTTGTCAATAACTAAGGTGCCGCCTACCTTGATATGGGTAGTTAACAAAGAGGTCCCGTAAGAATAATAAAAAGGTAGTACTACCATTATTTTGTCTGAAGCGCTAGGTTGCAGGTATTCAATGATGGAATCAGCATTAGCGCACAGATTCTGATGAGAAAGCATAACGCCTTTAGGATTACCTGTTGTTCCACTAGTATAGATAATCATGGCCAAATCGGTATCATTACCGGATATAGGCTCTAAATTATAAGTTTCGGGTATAGATTTTTTATTTAGGTTAAGTTTATCAATAAGTAGAATAGATTTGGGATTGGTTAGGCTTTTTAGGGTAGATTGATGCTGGGAATTAGTGATAATAAGTTTTGGCGAGCAATCGTTTAAAAGGTACGATAATTCTCTGGAAACAAGCTGTGTGTTCAATGGAACAGCTACGCCGCAAGTTTTTAATATAGCAAAAAAGGAAATTATATACTCTGCTGAATTCTCAAGTAAGATTACTACCCGTTCCCCTTTTCTGAGGCCATTTTCAATGAGAGTATTTGCCAAAATGTCTGAAAGCCTATCAATTTCAAAATAGGTAAAACGATTAGAATCATGAACAACACAGGTGTTGTCAGGATATTTACAAGCACTGTCTATTATAAAAGCGCTTAAATTCATGCTTTTTCTCTTTAGGATTTTTTCTTTTTGATGAAAGATGCAATTTTATCAACGGAATCTAGGTTATCCGGAATTAATTCTTCATCCTCTACCTTAATATTAAATGTTTTTTCAGCAAAACTTACTAGCTCCAAAACGCCGGTAGAATCAATAATTCCTTTTTTTAGAAAAGAATCGCTATTATTTAGACTATTACATCCAAAGTTTATCAAAAAATTATCTTTAATGAATCGCCGTATTTTTGCTTTAATGCTCGATTCTATTAATGTCATTGTTTTGTCCATATTATAATTTATTTGTCCTGTTTTAAGATTTGATCTAATTTTGATTCTAATAAGCTTACTTTTCCAAACAAAGCGTTGTTGGATTTGATCAGTTTTTCATTGGTAACAGACTGGTTGTCTTTCTGTTTTTCTAACTGATTAATGCCAGAAGATATGCTATCAATCTTGTTAGCATGATCGGTTACAACTTTTCCTATCATGATTATTTTTTCCTGTGAATTATTTCCTTTGGAGTTATTATCCTTTAACATTAAAAACAGTTTAAAAGTAAATCCAAGGTTAATTACAATAAGAATAAATAAGACCAAGCCGATTAACCAGTTTGTGTTAGTCCGAGAGGTTCTTTTGGTCGAATTAGAGGTGGAGATTGCTTCGTCACCTACGGTGCCTCGCAATGACGGGTCGCTGTGCGCCTCGCGCTGCATCTGTGCCTGCTTAAGTTTATCTATTGTGCTCATTTTACCTCCTTAAACCAATCAACTGTTCTTCTTAGTCCTTCTTTGAAATCTACTTTTGATTGAAAACCTAATTTGGATTTGATCTTTGAAATGTCGGCTAAAGTGCGAAATACGTCGCCTACGCGAATCGGCAAGAATTTCGGCTTGACTGTTTTGCCGATAATCTTATTTAAAAACTCAACTAGCTCTAAAACGGTGTTATCCTTGCCGTTAGCAACATTAAAGACTTCGTGTTTAACTCCGGGTGTGACTGCGGCTAACATATTAGCTTCAACTACGTTATCAATATAGGTAAAGTCGCGCGATTGCTTGCCGGTGCCAAAAATTGGCGGTTGTTCGTCATGTAGAATGCAGTGGATAAATTTGGGAATGACTACGGCGTATTCATCATCCAGGGCTTGTCTTGGACCAAAAACATTAAAATAGCGCAAGCCCACGGTTTCTAAACCATAAGCATTGGTAAAAATCCGGCAATAATACTCGTTGGCTAATTTACTCAAGGCGTAGGGTGAAATAAGTAAAGGAAAGGCATCTTCTTTTTCGGGAAACTGGTCTGTATCTCCATAAACAGAGCTTGAAGAAGCAAAAACAAAGCGTTTTACCTTATTTTTGAGCGCTGACTGAAGCATAAAAAGAGTTCCGTTTATATTGACTTCATTATAGCTTAACGGATCCTTCATGGATTTGGGAACAGAACGCAGGGCGGCTTGATGGAGAACGTAGTCTATGCCTTGACAGGCTTTATCGCAGGTGGATTGGTCGCGGATGTCGCCTTCTATGAGCTCGAAATTCGCAACAGTTTCCGCAGGAAACTGTTTCTGGACGAAAGACAGGTTCTCTCTTTTACCGCTGGAAAAGTTGTCTAGGATGCGGACGAAATTGTCTTCTTTAAGCAATCTTTCGACAATATGGGAACCGATGAAACCGGCACCGCCGGTAACTAAATAACGCATTTTAATATCCTTTCTCATTAGAGATACCTATAAATATAGGCAGGGATGTGATATTGGATATTAGTGAGGATGTAGCCTAATAGCTTGGCGTGGGCTTGCTTAAGTAGTCCTTCGCTGTGCTTGATTACTCCTTTTTGAGTTCTCTCTGCCTGAATTACCATAATTACACCGTCTGTTTGAGGGGCAATTAAGCTGGCATCGGTTACCGGGATAACCGGAGGAGTATCAAATATAATGTAATCATATTTTGATCTAAGCAAAGCGATCAGGTTTTTCATTTTTAATGAACCTAAAAGCTCTGCTGGGTTATGGGGGACTTTGCCGGCAGGTAAAATAGTAAGATTATCTATGCCTACATTGATTAGAGCGTTATCTATATTTGCTCCGTTGCTAATTATATCGGTCAAACCTATCTCTGATTGAAACCCTAAATATTTACTTACCCGGGAACGGCGTAAATCCGCATCTACAAGAAGAATGCTTTTTTTACTTAAATCATGAGCCATAGATATGGCCAGATTTATGGTAGTAATAGTCTTGCCTTCTCCGTGTATTGAGCTGGTAACGGTAAGCGCTTTTAAGGGTTTAGCTACCGACAATGCTTGGATATTAGTGCGTAAAGTCCGGTATTGCTCGGTAACCGGAGATTTAGGTTCATAAAAGGCTATAATCCGGGCGTCGATCTTAGAGTCAACAGTCTTTTTAGCGATAAATTCGTATCTTACTTCATCTTTTTGGTCTAATTTCTCTATCCTGCTGATTCTTTCTTGAGCTGCCTTTTTTAGTGCTTCAGTAATTTTACCCATGAGTAGTTTCTCCTATCAGTTAACTTTGACTTTTTTTATATTTTCAACACAGCGGTTAAAATCCTGACATTGTTCGCAACAGAGTTGTTCCTCACCCTTAGAGCCCCGGATCCATTTCAGATCACAAACTGAATATTTGGTGCAATCAGGACAGCAGTAAATTTTAGGAGCGGTAAGAACCTCTTCTGATGAGGGTGTTTCTTCATATTCTTTAGCTGAACGGTTAAAGTCCCTTTCTTTTACAACTTCCTCGATAATCTTCTCGGTTATTTTTTTAGTATCATAAACATAGCTGGAGAGTAAGGCGCTGTCACAAATTAAATTTACAATTCTCGGTATGCCGCCGGAGTATTTAAAAATCAGATCCAGCGCCCGGGGAGAAAAAATATTAACGCTATCCGGATTAACTAATCTCAAGCGGTGAAAGATATATTCTTCGGTTTCATTGCGGTTTAGAGCGTAAAGATGATAATAAACGGCAATTCTTTGCTTAAACTGTTCAAGCTTGATATTTTGTAATTTTGCTTTTAGCTGGGGCTGGCCCAAGAGGATTATCTGGATAAGTTTTTCTTTTTCGGTCTCTAAATTAGAGAGCATTCGGACTTCTTCTAATACTTTAGAGCTTAAGTTTTGCGCCTCGTCAATGATTAAAACCACATTGATGTCACTGGCTAGTTGTTTTATTAAGTGGGAGTTTAGTTGGGCTAAAAGTTTTTGTTTTGTTCCGGGTTTATAGTCGACCTCAAATTCCTCTAAAATTTGGGCAATCAGTTCCTTACAAGTCAGGTGGCTATTAGTAATGGTGGCGACCCGAGTATTAATTTCTAGCTTATTTAGCAGTGTGCGGCAAACCGTAGTTTTGCCGGCGCCGATCTCTCCGGTAATAATTACAAATCCCCTTCTTTCGTTAATTGCATAAATTAAGCTGTTTAATGCCTCGTTATGCTTGGGGCTGGGAAAGAAGAACTTTGAATCAGGTGTAGTGTTAAATGGTTTTTCACTAAATTCAAAAAACTTTGTGTACATAGTTATGTTCCCCGTAGCTATCTTTTAATCAATGAAAATAAAATTGCTGCAATAATTAATGCCAGCGATGATTTCAATACTAGCTTAATAAATTTCTCTCTCTTAGTTTTTTCTAGATCAATTTCTTCTACGGTTGTCAGTCTTGATATGGCGCCTAATATAGGAAGTTCTAGGCTATTCTTGGCATCTTCAATGTCTAAGAAGGAGTGGTCCATAAAATCTCGGCCCAGAACTATTCCTATCCCGGAGGCTCCCCCTATAAACAAACCAAATAGAATTAGTTTTATTTTATTAGGTTTTATTGGCCTTAGCGGTAGATGAGGCGGTTCAACTATATTATAACGCGTTCCTTCTTTAGATGCTTCGAGTCTTTGGGTAATTTTGGCAGTTTCTAACTTCTGTAGCAGAATATTATAGATACTTTCATTAACACTAAGGTCTCTACCCATAGATGAGCCTAGCTTATCGGTCAAAAGTAGTTTATACACTGAAGCGTTAGCGTTACCCTGGGAACTAATATTTGTTGCGCTAGCAGCTTCTTTACTGATGATCTTGTCTAATTCTTGTTTTAAACCTTCGTAAGCGGGGCCGGTTACGGGATGGTCCACAGTTGCAACTTTAAAGTTTCCCGATTCTAATTCTTTTTTTGCGGCAGTAATCTTACTTCGCAATTCTTTTACTAACGGATGTTCTTCGGTTGAATCAACTAGTAGATTTCTTAGCTCTTCTTCAAGCTGGCTGACTTCGGATTCTTTGATTTTTCTTTTGTACACTTCCAGCTGTTCTTTAATAAAATTAATCGCTACATCTGTTTCTCTGGTTTGGGAGCGAACATTCTCTTCAACCAATATATCGGTTAAAGCCTGGGTGACTTGCAGAGTTTGTTTTGGATTGCTGTTAAGATAGGAGATACGCACAAGGTTTGGTTCGCGCATTGTAACGCTAATATTTTTCCTTAGGTCGGAAATTAAGTCTTCAAGTTGGGCCGGAGTTTGAGCATTTTTTACCAAGTTTAGTTCTTTAGATAATTCCAGAAGGCTATTCCAACCTAAGATGCGCTCTTTGATTGCATTCATCCTTTGGGATGCGGAGGTAGAAACCGCTAACCCTTGGATTAATGGATTGATTATTTTTTCTTCTTCGACGATAATAAGTGTATTAGATTCATAGGTAGGCGGTATAACAAAACAGGCAACAATACCTAGAACTACGCCGATAAAAGCAGGAGTAATAATAAACCACTTTCGCCTAAAGAATATTTTTAAGTATGCCATTGGGTTTTGATGACTTGCTGTTTCTTGGGTTTCCATTTTTTCTCCTTGTAGTATTAAATAATTTTGAAAATTATAAAGCCAAAACAGCTGCTCTGGCCGCAGTTGAATCTGTAACCGGGGTGGCTGTCCCGCTGACTGTCGAGGTAACCGGGCTAATAACACTGAATATTTTAGCCATAATAGTTTGCGGCACATATAAAACATCACCGGCTTTCATTTCGTAATTGTATCTAAGTTTACCGGCGTAAAGCACGGCGTACAAATCCACCGTTCTTGTTTTGATCTTACCTTTTTTTACCGGTGAAATAATCCTGCATTTACGCAGGGCCGCGGCTCCGGTAGGCAGTCCTGCCATGATAACAGCTTCTCTGACGGTAATGTTTTCCGAACTCATAACGTATTTCCCTGGTTCGGCTACTGCGCCCAAAACGTAAAAAAACTTACTTTGATATGCTGTAACCGTAACATTAACCGAAGGGCTGACTACATACCTTGAGACGACTTCGGTTATCTTATCCTCAAGTTGTTTTTTAGTCATGTTGTTTACGTCAATATCTCCGACAAATTTATATTGCAGCTTACCTTCCTTATTTATAGGATAGATCCCGCTGAATTCAGGATGGCGCATAACCGTAATTTCTACGACGTCATCCGGTCCAAGTGAGTAATTTAAGGGGTTAAAAAGCCTTTCGTGGGCTTCCAGGGCTTGGCTCGGTGTTGGGGATATCTCGGTTACTCCCTGTTCTTCGGCTGCCTTGAGTCCGGAAACCAAGGTTAAGGCTATTGCCAGGGTTAATGTCAAGTATTTAGTAATTTTAAGCGCGTTCATCAATTTCTCCTTTTAATAGATTAGGGTTTCTTTAAATTGTTTAACTTTTAAAAAATCACTTTTATCGTAAACTCGCCAGCCGCGCCAATCACGCTTGCTGCGGCTGATCTTGCCGGATTTCTCCCAACGGATTATCGTTTTCGAGGTGACCCCGATCCGTTCGGCTACATCTGTGATAGTCATTCTTCCGTTTCCCAAAGTAGTTCCTCCTTATTAAACTAAAGTATTTTATCAAAGCCACACTATTTACCGGTATGTCCAAGTATATCCTAGTATGTCCAAGTATATCCTATACTCATCTATGTAGCAGTTTCCGTGCCAAGTTTCTGGTATTAAAAATAGATTTTATGATGAATGCAAGCCTATGACTGTCAAAGAGATAGGATTGTGGGGAATGAAGTTTAAATGTAAATGATTATTCGGTTAAAGCTTATAAAATCAGCTTGTTGCTATTTCGCAACATATTTTGATGCTTTATAATTTATAAACCTTATCTCCCTGTCTGACGCGGGTAGATACCTGTAAGCCGATTTCATCACCTTTTTTTGC
>Ga0265297_10004891_pt1 | contig 21206 bp, 31 predicted proteins | sample Munlanlwell13791_FD_192502 | JGI IMG/M metagenome (GOLD analysis project Ga0265297, IMG submission 192502) | Leachate microbial communities from a municipal landfill in Southern Ontario, Canada - Leachate well 137-91 | ecosystem: Engineered > Solid waste > Landfill > Unclassified | place...
GTGGTCAATGACCAGTTGCTTGCCGACCCCGTAAATGTTCCGTTGGTTATCAACTCATTACCAAGATAATTTGTGTTGGCAATGTTCAAATATGCTCCCGGACGCGAACCATCGGTCAACAATGCCAATGACCATGTTCCGGTACCAACCGCATCTATCGCATTTTGCAAAAGCGTATTCGTTGCGTTTTGATTCGTAAGATTCGCGGTGATCTGATTCTGCAATAACGTATTTGTACTTGTCTGTGTTGCCAAACTCATCTTGCCGGTTTCAACCGTACCCATACGCAATTCAAAACCAGCATTGGTATTCCCTTGTGCCGTATGTAATACCGAAAATGCCGCATTGCTCAATGCTTGATTCGCCAGATTATTTGTAATATCAGATTGCGCCGTAACCAATAAATTACTAACAATATTCAACTGATTAGTTGTTGCCAATCCGTTCGTTGACCAATTTCCCCACGTCCATCCCAAATACGCATAGTTCGTATATCCGTTCAAATTTGTAATACTTGCTTGAAATCCGCTATTGGTATTCTTTTGCGCATCAAACAATGCTTGAAAAACCGCGCTGGTGGCAACAAATGAATTCCAATTCGCAGTGATTTGTGCACCTAAATAATTTGTGTCAAACGAACTCCAGGGAAAATTTCCGATATTTGTAACAATGTCCCAATTAATTATTGGAGAAAGGTTTAGGTTTCCATAACTGCCGCCAGACGGAGAGCGTTGGACATGAAGTCTTCCTTGCCCTGCGGTAATTTTAGATGAACCGCTTATAAAAAATACCTCTGCAAAAAACTCTCCCTTAACTGGAAAAGAATTTGATACAGCCACAAAAGTCGCAACGCTACCACTTAATGTTCCAGAAATAGTTTTTCCGGCAGAAGATGAATCGGTGGGGAAATAATTAAATTGCGGAGTGTATCCAGTAAATCCGTTGTAAGGTAATCCGTTAGTTAATATGCCAACCGGGAAACTTGGCGTATTTCCCGCAAAAGTCGTATAGTCAAACTTAACTGTAGGATGAGATAAATCAATGTCGAAACCAACGTCAGGTGGAGTGGCAAAAAGCGGTAGAGAAATTAACCAACTTATAACTGCAATCTTAAATATATTTTTCAATGAGGTTCCTCCCTTTCTTCTTAGGAGAGAAGGGAGGGACGTATAAGTTTTTCAATGGACGAATCAGGTATGCAATACTTTTATTTCTTTTATCTTACTTGGTAATTGTCCTGAAAAAACTCACTCACGCCCTCCCCAAAATCTCTCATTGAATTTTAAGGTTTTACAAATGTTTGCGTTGCATTAGTAACGGTAACCGCCGCAGTTGCATTGGTAGCAAACAATGGCAACGTCGAACTGGTAGCAGTTGCGTTTGTCGCAAATAACGGCAACGCTGAACTTGCAGCAGTCGCATTGGTCATAACAGCACCACCGCCAGTAACCGATACGGCAACAACGCTATTGCTAGCCAAGTCAGGCGTAATCGCACAAGTTGCATTAGTCATCAAATCGGGCGTTACGGCAACAGTTAAATTCGTTACAGCATTAGCAACATTTAATATCACGTTTGTAATTACCAATGCCGTGTCGTTCGTCAACTGATAAGTCTCTAATGTCAACGAAATACCAAATTGACCGACTTGTAATGTTGGAGTAGCTGTAGGCGTTACCACTTGTGGCGTAACCGTCGCCGTTGGTGTAACAAGGTTATTAGCACCACTTGCCGTAACAGCACCAGTCTCTTTTGTTACTGTTATCGTAGGCGTAACAGCACTAGGAGCCTGTGGCGTAACTGTAATAGTCGGTGTCACCGCGCTTGGTGCTTGCGGAGTAATAACCGCAGAACCACCAACGCCGGTAATTGCCGATCCGGTCGTAGTAGCCGATGCAACTCCGCCAGTAGTTATCGAAAACAATCCACTTAGGGTTTTTTCGTTTGCCACACCTGAAGCATTGCCAATATACACCTTATTACTCGCCAATGGAACCGACATTGCCGCTAATGTAACTGTACCGGCGGAAGTCATCTTAGTGTACACGTTCGTTGCGTGCATGATATATAAACAATTATCGTCTGTGTTCAACACCATATCACCGTTGTGCATACGAATCAGATTCATGTCTGATGCCGAAGGCGCATTGCCAGACCCCAACGCCACACGATAAACACGTTGATCATAAAAATGATTGGCGTAGTCAACCGCCCAAGCGCACGTACATGCACTCGTAACCAACGCGACCGTTAAAAATCTAAGTATTTTCTTCATCTTCTTTTTCTCCTTGATAAACCACGCCGGGGAAGATTTTACTCTACCCCGGCACAGTTATTAATCGTATTGGTTAGTCATTCCAGTTTGAAGCGCGGGGAAAACCGTATTCCACCATCATCGTAGTTGCCGTATTGTGTCCAACGGTGGTGCACGTATCACGCACAACAACTGGGCCTTTACCAAATATTGTAGGCTCATTAAACGTCGGCCTATTAGGATTCAGCAAAGCATCCGTAGCGGAAGCAATGGCAGATGCGACAGTAATCAAAAGATTACCGTCGAGATCATAGATTGCTCGCGTTACAGTCGGAGTTCCAGACGTTCCTGGATGACCTGAAATGTTAAGAATAGCAACTTGAGCATTGCTGGTTCCACATGCCGGAATACGCAGGCTAGTATGACCCGAAACATCATCATCAATAAGCAATGCTCCCTGCCACGTATTCTTCAACTGCAACGTACCAGCAGCAGCGGCATACTGATTTACCGAACCGCCAAACACATCGTTATACAGACCGTTTGACAGTTCGCACTCAAATTCTCCCAACCGAACGTCATGCGAAGTCGTAGTGGCCGACCAATTTTTAACTGATGCCACAACATCACGGAGGGTAAAAGTTCCATCCGCCGTAATTACAGTAGCAACGTTTGTTACCGCGTCTGCCAAACTGGTATCACTGACACCAAGCTGGAGAAACGGAACGGTTACGGTTCCAACATCCAAAACCGCAGCAGCATACGCATATTTACCCGTGTATCGTATGCGAATACAGGGTGCAGCTTGCGCCGCTTGTAGAGCTTGCATAATCATAATCGTCTTCCTTTAGTTATGTCCGCTATTCAGCGGCACTTGTTTTACTAGCACTTTCGAGCAACGCAAGAATAATCGCATCCTTGGTCGCATCATCTTTTACTTCTACTTTGTTTTTCGCGCACAATTCCTTGAGTTCATTGGCCTCCATTTGTTTCATCTGCGCGATAGTCGGCAATTCAACCACGTTGCTTAAATCTGGAATTTCCTTAAATGAAATACCATTAGCAGGATGACTTCTCATCCATTTAATAATTTCTTCGTTTTTAGGGCAGTCCTGAACACGAAGATAAAAGTCAATGAATTGAACCCCAACGCTAGGATGATATATGGAAACACCATGAGATTTTTCCGTATATCCGGCCTTAAGAAACAATGCGAGTTCCTTATCCTTACTTCTGAACACAACCCACTTGACCGGGGATTCAGTTGTAGGTGCAGGAGAATCAGACTTGTCAACGACAACATCAACTTTTTTAACGCCAATGTTTTCAGCAACAACATTCTGACTCGTTTCCTGTACATCACTTTCTCCGTTCCGTTCCAATATAGGTTTTGCCATTTCGATCTCCTTTTTATTAAGCTAGGTGGGGTACATTTTTATGCGCCCCACCATTGCTTAGTTTTTATCTATCGTTAAACCGTAATGTCAGAGATTAATCCGCGAGTGAACGGCCCACCAACGTTATCAATCTTAGCCATCGTTTCCTCATTCTTCACGATCAGAGTTCCACCAGCCATCAACGTATTGACGTTATCCATGACCTGTGTCGGGAGCTTAGTGTTCATAATCCATTGTTCGCTCATACCTTCACGTTCGCGGTATTCCACAAACGACGGATGAACCAAACGGGCAGAACCCGGAGGCAGACCATCATAATCTGGAACAATATGAACCGTACCACCATCAACAGAAATAGCCGTAATGTTCACGCCCTCAAGAATCGAAGGATAAACATTAGGAACCACATTACCACGAGCCGTACTCTTAATGCTGGCTGAAACGTTTTTGCCACAGTACAAGAAACGATCACCAGCATCGTTATCAAATACAGGACTAAGAATTTCGTTCCAGAGTTCCCACGTCATCTGACCAATTCCAGACAAATCAAAGGCATGAGTAAGCACCTGCTCGTCAAACCCGTTCATCTGATAAAGGTTGCCACCGCCGGAATCATGGGCCGCAGCCGCAGAAACAACCGTCAAAGACCTACGCCCCTTCCAAAGATCAACGTTGATTGATTCACGGAAAGCAAATAACTGGTTTGCCATCTGTTCACTCATTTTGCCGAAGTTGCCAAGCATAACTGAATTTTCCTGCAATTTGCTTGTGCCAACAGCAGCAATATAATACGAGCAATAGTTATATGCTTCGACAGGCAGTTTGGAACGGTAATCAGGAGTCCTACCACGTTCGGTAAGCGCATTACCCATCTTATACAGACGGTCGCCAATACGCATAGCCGCAGCCGTAGTACCAGAAAAACCGCGTCCATAACCAGTCGTAGCCGCAACTGAAATAACCGTTGAGGAATCAACCGCATCAAGACGGACTATTTCACCAGTACGCCAGTTAATCAGTTTATCACCAGCCACGCAGTTATAAGCATCCGTAACGGTAATAGATGTAGCACCAGATGAAGCAGACGCATTTACGGTAACAAAGTTAGCAATTTTTTCCTGTTCACCATATTCTACTTTTTCTTGCGTTGCAATCCTTCCGTGTGGAACAGCCGACAACATTTTATAGAACAATGCGCTGTAAGGACGTTTGAACGGAATGTCGGGATCAATATCCCGCACCCTAAAGATGCCGCCAGTATTTAGTGCATCTTGACCAGCCGTAGCATCATAAGTGATGAACGGGCCATTAATACTTTTTAATTGATAAGACATAATATTTTCTCCAAAGTATAGCGGCTAGTCCGTCAGTGCGAGTTGATTACTGTTGTTTTGCAAAAAAACCAACATCAACACCACCAACCATTACTTGCTTCTTCGTCTTTGCAAGACGATCTGGTATTGCTCCTCCTTCGGGAACAGCAGCTAAATTATTTTTTTCACTTTCGTTGTGTTGTTTGAACAAGTCCTTAACTGCCTTAGCTATCGAAGACAGCGGGACGGTATCATTTTTTCTTTTTTTCAACGTAAGAACCGTATCCTCAACGGGAGCGTGGGTGCGATAGTTGCGGATAAACTCGGCCTTCGCCTTGTCGCCGCCCTTCGCTACCGCCTTTTTCAACTCCACATTTTTAGGATCGTTAAGCACGCCCAAAAGTTTCGTTTCCTCATCGTCGGAAATAGATTCAAGTAATTCTTCATCACTTTCCTGATTTTCCGACATTGATTGTTCCGATTGCTTTTCGGGCAACTTTTCGTATTTCTCTAATTTCTTACGTAAGTCTCCTAACTCTTGTGCTTGTCTAGCGAAAACTGGATTATTTCTATCGGCACGTTCTCTTTTTAGTTGTGATTCAAGTTCCGTCGCCCTTCGCGCCGCAAGAACCATTGCTTCTTCCGATTCAAATCCAGCATCTTTCCATCTAGGCACTTCTGTTTTATTAATTTCCTCTTGTGACGTTCCCTTATTTTCTGTCTCTTCCGAATTTTTATCGGAGGCATTGGGGTCAACTTTATCTGCCATGTTCGTATCTCCTTTAGGGGTCTTTTAGACCGTTCCTATCGTTTTTTGTTACAAAATAAAAAAGGACATCAATCCGATTGTTCGGATTAACGTCCTTGTGATTCGTTCTACTAAGGCGTTATTTAATTATTTAAAAGATTTTGTCGTCAGCGATTCTTCAAAATACCTTTTAATTTGTTGCGCCTCACCAGCCTTAAATTCCACTTCAAAATGTAAAACACCCCATCGCTCTTTAGTTTTAGCCTCATCATACAGTTCCAACATACTACGATCTACTATTTCACGCGATAGTTCTTTCTCTTTGTCTAACATTTATATCAGGTTCCTACAAAAAGTCAAGATAATTCTTTGAATTTTTATTACATCCTATTTTTCTCATGCTCTTTTTGTTTATCAATCAGTAGGCCAAGTTCCTCGTTTAACGCTAAAAATTGCTTTTTCAGGGTATCTATCGCCGCTTCCGCGCCGGTCATGCCGTTTATCCAACTATCAACAAGGTTCATGCAAATTTTGTTCTTGGCATATTCCTTATTCAACGCTGGATTTGATTCATCAAGACTATTAAGACTACGTTGGTAAAATTCTTTAGCATCCTGAAACAGCGACAGCAAAACATCGGCCCCAGCAAATGTGGCGATCGTTTGCAATTTCTGTTTCTCGGCGATCTGGCGTTTGACTTCGGCGATCTGGTTTTCTATCTGTTTTTGTGATCTCATGTTATCCTTTTACTTCCATTTTTTCAATAAAAAACAATGGTTTTATAAAAATAGATTTAATTTTAAGTTTTTTTATTTCATCTTTTGCGCCTTTCAAGGTTCTACATATACCACGTAAAAAATCTTCAAAGCCTAAATTTCTCTTGATTATTCTCTCTTTTATAACATAAACAATTTGTTTCTGTAAACGCATTAATTACCCTTTCAATATTTCTTTGATTTCTTCTGCCGCTTTTTGTGTATTTGGTATAGTAGATACTATTTCTTTTAATATATTTGCAAATTTAACAATGCCGCTAATATCCAAAACCGTAGTATCCTTATCAAAATAAATAATTACACGATCATTTTCAATTTCTATTATGGCTGGATATTTCATTACTATCCTTTCATTCACTTAGGCCAATTAAAATAACCAAACGTCCAATTGATATTTGTAGAAAAGGAAACTCTTTAGGCTTTACAAATAAAATACCTATTTCAAAACGAATATTTTTCTCAATAAAAAATTTCCATCTCATCTTCATACTTGTTGCCTATAAATAACAAACGCACGGATATCTCCAACCCATATTTTTACAGATTTTAATATTATATATTGACTTGTATGCTCAACAAACTTATCAATAATTCGTTTGCCATTTCTCATAATAATTAAAACTTTTTTGCCTCTTTTACATGAAGTATGAGGACATCTCATATTTCCAATCCCCCCGGAGCGGTTCCTGCGCCGCCCATAATTGATTGTTCTCCCGGAGCCGGTTGTTTTCCTGCCTGCGCTTGCATAGCGGCTAAGTTCTCTTCTGGATTAACCCCGGCGGTCAACATATTAAATTGCTTGGTATTCCCAACCAGAAGCGCAAACGCCTCTTTCGGATTCACAAATCTATTCTGTACGCCCCGGTCGTAGATCATCGCATTACGTTGGATTTCTGCCAACTGATTCGCCATCTTCTCCGTGAAACTCAACTGTACGCGATACACCTGACGCAAATCATCCCTAGTAATTTCAAGATAGGTTAAATCAGTTTTACCTGTAGTTGGATTAACCACTAACTGCGGCATGATTTCTTTATCGTTGGCAAGTTGCTGGCACAAAATAATAGCGTTCTCAACAACCGACGTGTACCACCCTTTTTCAAAATGATTCGTAGTCATTTTTTCACGGCCACTTGTAGATTGCCTTAATGACTCCATTGCACCAGAACCGCCACGAACCAATCCGGCCGTTCCTTGACCCTGTAAAGATTTCGGTTGACCAGCAGAAGATTCGTTCTTTTCCTCAAGTCTATTGCCAACTTCAAGCAAGAATGGTGGCAACGCTGGCGGAGTAACGAATGAAACTACATCTCCTGTTTTGTATGCACCCGTAATCTCTGTGCGGCCATAAGGTTGTAAGTCGGGAGACTCTCCAGCCTTGTACATAGCATCACGGTTAATAACTTGATGAGGATGCAAGTGCATCGTCACTATATCCATAACGGCGTTATAAAATGACTCTATCCCTAATATAAGATTTTTTCGTGGCCTAATAATTCCCGGCGTGAACCACTGTTCTCCATCCGGATCAAAAGTTGCAACCGTCAAGGGCGACCTTAAAGTTTGGAAACCACCCTTCTTATGATAAACTTTAAATTTTCCGCAGGCAAACCAAACGTGCTCCTTGCGTCCGTAACAATGTAGAACCGGAACAGAAATTGGCGTATCCTTCGTAGCACCATCTTTCATCATGTCTGGTATTGTGCGATCTAAATTTGCAATTTGAGCCGCTATTTGTCGTGGAGAACGCAAATAACCATCCAAAGAATTATTACGTGCATATTCAATAATTTCATCAGCATCTCCGGTAAATGGAGAATCAGGATTTAATTTCTTATCCAACATATCCCTAAAATCAGCTTCGGGATAAAACCGCTCAATAAAGGTGCATGAAACCTCATCTGGATTTTTTCCATCCGGCGTGGGAATTACTTGCCCAAACGGAACATATTTGCACCCCGGAACCATAATCGCTTTACCAACTTCCATGTTGCGAGTTTTGATTTGTTCATTACCAGCAAACACAATCTTTTCTTCTGACATTGGAGGCGTAACAAACTTGGGTTCCATCATAAGGTATCCTTTCCCAAGTTTAACGGCTTCTTTAAGACATAAATAGCCTTCAGTATAGAGATTCATCACGGTCGTCATATTAAACAGAACCCAATCGCGTACCAGACGAGCCTTTTCAAACGTAACTGTTTTAGATGCGGGGATAAGTTCGAATGGGTTATCCGATCCCATGAGGTGAAACCAAATCGGCGGCAACGCTTGTTCAACCATTTTGCGAGCTTCGGCCAGCGAAATATCCGAAAGCGAAGTACTTTCGAGGTCGGGCTCCTGCTCGTACAAATCAACATCTTGCTGAGCCAAATCGAAATACGGTCGGCAATACTTCCAAGATATTTGGAATAAAGACATGTATTTGTTTAGAAGTTTTTCATTCGCGCTGGATTGTTCAGAGTTATTTTTCTTTGCCATTGTTGTTCTCCTTTAGTGTGAAATTGACATCATTTTCCGATACCCAAAACGCGCATCAAGTCCGCGCCGCGAACCGATCACCGGCCTTGTCTCTTTCATGCGTTGGCGAAAGCCGAGTATGTTAGGAAACAAAACTCCACTTGAAATATTTTGTTCATCCTTATCCGGTTGCCGATTATTGCGTATCTGGTTTTTACAAAACTCATAGACATAGCAGGAAATTCCGTAAGAGATAATACAGTCAGTCGAACCTCTTTCGGGATGGTCGCACTTGCCGTCCTTGCCAACTATAGCCTCGCTTATTTCCTTAAGCAAAGGATAGTGATAAATTTTTGAGTTGTCAAGATGATTGTAAATCCAAGTACCTACAAGATCGGTTATAATTTTTCGAGTTCCCGATTTTGTGTCAAACCCAATGCGGCTCTGAAGAGCCTTCGTCTGATAGTTTGTGCTTGTATGACGATAAAGATAAGGATAATTTGCAAGTGTCGTAGCGAAGACTGCTCCATCTGCGGATATGCCAGTTTCGGGAGCTATAAGAGCCATATTGTAGTAACACGCAGAGTAGAGACAATTCCAAGCAAACTCAACGTTTCTTAACCGTGACTGCAACGCCGCTACCATAACTGGTTCCTTTTCATCCAGCCGTGGCAATCTCCGCACGTAAGCTACGCTGGTGTTTCCTGCAATATCTGGATTCTCATCACCCTTCGCCACATCCGCCGAAAGCCAATAGGCGTCGCTTTCACTATACTTCTCATAAACTTCCCACACATCTTCACTGGGTTCCTCGGCGGGTTCTGCACGAACTTTTATATCCAACATTTCACGCACCGTTTCCGGCTTGCTCATTGGCATAAACTTTATCAACGTATGGCGTGGCATGTAGCGCTTCAAATGCTGTTGCGCTATTTCGTAGGTGTAGTATGGCTTCCCGGCCATCTCGCTAAATTGACCAAAGATACGCGTCTTAATCTCGTAGGCTTTGTACGTCTTTAATTTTGCCTCTACCCTAACACGATCTTGAAAAGGGCTATCAAATTGCGTACAACTAAAAATCTTTACAAGGTCGCTTTTATTTTGAATGGCTGGAAGATAAGCGTCGAAGTATGACCACGCGATACCATTGATAGGAGAAAAACAAAGGCGTAAGTATTTACAATGCTCCGTTGCTGAAATAAAGTAATCTCTAAGCGGGGGTTCCTCGTCCAGTATTATCATCCACGCCATTTCGCCTTCGGTCTTTTTATATTTCTGCTCATAGGTAATTAAGCGAATTTGCGCACCGGTTTTAAAAGTGAACATTTGCCTTACATAATTCCAACCTTCGCCGTTGCGATTTAGTTCCAATAAAGATTCTGGTATTAATTCCTTCAGTCTTGTTTCCCACATCTTGTGCTTAACTTCGGCATACGATGCTATCCAAATTTGCGCCCCGCTATTAGGAGGTGGTATTTTTTCTTTAGGATACTTACCAACACCAATTACGTTTCCGCAAGTTCCATCCGGTTGCGTCCCAAAACGTATTATATTTTCTCTGGTAACTTTGCGTGGAATTCCGGTGTCCACACCCTTATCGTATTGCATTGAAAAAGGGATTTTACCAGTTGCCATTATGATTGCCTCTATAAGCAAAGCTCTGGATTTTCCCACTTGGCTGCCCGCTATCGAAAGCGTGTATCCCGGCGTTTCTGTGCAATCCAGCAATAATCCAGTTTGAAACGGACTACCTTCAGGTTTTAATTCAACATCATGTTTTTTTGCAATTTCAACAAGCCAATCTGGACGCGGTGGACAATCAAACGGCTCAAAAAGCTCAAAATCGGAATATTTATTTGGCGTTGTATGTTCTTTGTATTCTTCTGCACGTTGTAGTTTTTTGTCTTTTTTATTTTTATGTCGTTCTTTAGCATACGAACGATTACATGGTTTGCAGTAGGTTGTCCATCCGTTGCCGTTCCTATAAAATTCGTCAACCGACTTAGAAGTCTCGCAACGGGGGCAATACCTTAACTGTTCGTCTGGCATGGGATTATTTCCGGGATTTGAAGGACGGATTGTGTTCAATCGCTCGAAGCAATCTCAACTGTTTCATCACATTAGATTTACTGGAATGTTTTGCCTTGACCCCATGAGGACTACTCAATCGGTAGCCACCCTTAACTTTACTAATAGTATATGGCATGGTTCTTCCCCCTTTTATACCCAATGTTTTTACCACGATTAACATCTAAAGTCAAGAAAAAAATATTTTTTAGTTTTGGGTTGACTTTTGAAAATGGATTTAGTATATTGTCCGTAATAAATGAGAGAAGGGACTCTCTAAGCGAACAGATAATGAATCAAATATATATTTTAACGGCGGCATCCGGCCATTCTAGGGTTCCAATTTGCGCTCCGGCGTAAACTGTTCCACCTTGAGTCCCACCGGGTGCCGCTTCTTTTTAGGAGAACACAATGATAAAAATATACAAACAAAGCAATAACGGTGAAGTCGGCATATTAACTGATTGCACCAATGCAGATGATTTTTTAACACAACTTGCAGATGCAATCGCAAAATATATTGAATTTATAAATCAAGACGAATCATATTGCGACCAAGCACGCGATCTTAGGTTTCTTTTGCCAAATGCCTATGATGTTTTAACAAGAATCAAAGGCGATAGAAACGCTCATGTAAATGAAAAACACCTCTTTTTTGCTGGCGATTCATGGCCTACGTCGTCAGAAATTCCTGATGTTGAAGTATAGATTAAACGGAGTATTATATGACATTACTTGAAACCGCTCTTAACTTGGCTCGGAATAAAATAAAAATATTTCCATGCAATCAAGAGAAAGAACCACTTGTCCCAAAAGGTTTTTACGATGCGAGTTATGAAGAATCGGTGATTCGTGCATGGTGGACGAAATGGCCCAACGCATCTATAGGTATGCCAACTGGAATTACGAATGGAATAATAGTATTAGATGTTGATGTAAAAAATGGGAAAGACGGGGAAGCCTCGTTAAAAAACTTACTAGCAAAATATAATGCTGTTTTGCCAATTACACGTATAGTTAAAACTCCGAGTGGTGGTAGACATATATACTTCGATAATAACGGCTTAAAAATAAGTGGAAGCGTAGAAAAGATTGGAATAGGGTTAGATATAAAAGCAGAAGGTGGGTACATAATCATGCCGCCAAGTCAGAACGGTAATGGCAAAAACTATGTTATAGAAGTAAATGAAGGCATTGCTGATTTGCCGGAATGGTTGAAAAATTTAATCACAGAACCAATAAAAAAACCAACCCAACCGCCACCGCATAAATTCAATGATATAACAAGTCGTTCAAAAGTAGAAGATGCACTAAAATATATTTCAGCAGATTGTTCCTATCAAGATTGGATTGATATTGGAATGTCGCTCTTTTCTTGGAGTTCAACCGAAGGTTTATCAGTGTGGGACGCTTGGAGTCGAACAACACCAAACCGATATGAAGACGGTTTAACCACCGAAAAGTGGAAAACATTTAACCCAACATCTATAACGATTGCAACGTTATTTGGAAAGGCAAAAGATTCTGGATGGAGACCATACCAAACACCAACTCCACATCCAAGTATCCCTCCTAAAAAAAGGGAAATAATTATTCTCCCTGGCGGCGGCACATCCATCACTGAATCGGCAACCAATATTTTTAAGGAAATAGCCCCTACTCATAGACTATTTACTCGTGGCGGAATGGTAATGGAGTTGCGCCGAGATGAGAAAAAAGGACTACGTTTGGAAGTTATGCGCGCTCAAGCATTCCGTTCACGTATTGAAAAATTAGGAACACTATTTGCTTGGCGAGCCGGAAAGGGAGGCGAAGCGGTTTTAAAATCTACTACTTGTCCAGCTGATACCGCCGAAGCATTACTATCCTGCCATGCCGCCGAAGAATTATTACCCACCGTGAGAGGTCTTACTTCATGCCCAGTGATAGTTGAAATAGAAGGTAAAATACAAATTCTAGGTAAAGGTTATCATCCCACCAATGGCGGATTGTTAATTATGTCTGGAGAACAACCACCAGAAATCCCCATTGAACAAGCTATCACTTTATTACAAATGCTTGTAGGAGAGTTTGATTTTTCCACGCCTAGTGACAGATCGCGTGCTTTAGCGTCATTTATTACGCCAGCATTGCGGATTGGCGGTTGGTTGCGAGGAAATATACCTATTGACATGGCCGAAGCAAATGAAAGTCAATCTGGTAAAGGATACAGACAAAAACTTTTATTTGCAGTTTATAATGAATCACCATCCATTGTTGCTCTTAAAAATGGTGGCGTTGGTGGATTAGATGAATCTGTTTCACAAGCTCTTATTGCTGGTAGACCTTTTATTCAAATTGATAATGTACGCGGTAAAATTGAAAGTCAATTCATAGAAATGATGATGACAGCTGGCGGAATAATTATGGCTCGTGTCCCACAACGTGCCGAAGTCCCGGTTGATTCCCGCCACTTCATTTTAATGATGACCAGTAACGGACTAGAAACAACTCCCGATCTAGCAAACCGTTCAAATATCATTCGTATTCGCAAACGGCATGGATATGTTTTTAAAAAATATTCCGAAGGAGATTTGCTCGATTATGTCACTGCATATCAAACTACTTTTTTGGGAGCTATTTTTGCTGTAATCAAAGAATGGCATAGATTAGGCAAACAAAGAAATTCCGATACCACCCACGACTTCCGAGAATGGTCTCAAACTCTTGGATGGATTATTGAAAATATACTCAAAGAAGCCCCGCTTATGGATGGACACCGTCAAGCTCAAGAACGAGTCAGTAATCCAGCCCTTTCATGGCTTCGGAAGGTTGCACTTGCAGTTGAAGCAGACCACCGACTTGATGAGGAAATTATGGCCAGCGATTTGGCTGAACTATGTGAAGGACATAGTATTGAAATTCCAGGACTCCGTGATTTTAGCGACGAAATCGGACGCAATAAACGTGTTGGTATCATCATGCGAAAGTGTTTTGGAGAACTTACCGAAATTGAGATAGATCGGTGTATAATTAAAAAAACTGAAAAAGAACATTATTACCCCTCTGAACAACAAAACAAAATGCTCAAAGTTTACATTTTTTCAATACATCAACCAGAATTGTCTATTTCTACAGGGAATTTTACGGAAAGCCCATAAACATTGAGTTTTTACCGGAACACCGGAATAACCGGAATAACCTTTATACGCCTATAGAAACATGTCCCATTTCTATATCACAGTAACCCTTGTTCCGGTTCTTCCGGTAAAATTAAAATGAGCACCGGCATCTACTGCATCCTAAACACCGCCAACTCCAAGCGCTACATCGGCCAATCCGTTGACCTTTCTCGCCGTAAATCATTCCACTTTACTCACTTACGCAACGGAACTCACAAAAACCACCACCTCCAAGCCGCTTTCAACCACTACGGAGCCTCATGCTTCCGTTGGATTATCATTGAACTGGTGCCTAACACAACTACGCTTGACGTTCGAGAACGCCACTGGATTGCCCTATACGCCTCTAACTCGCCAGTCCATGGATATAATTCCGAGTCTGGTGGTTTAACACGTCCTAGGGCATCCTGTGCCACCCGCTGGCGTATGCAGAAAGCTCAATCCATACGAAGAGAGCGTGAATATGGGCGAACGTAAGCCACATATACGCACAAATGGCGGTGGCGTGGGGATCCCTGCCGGGGGTGCAAGCGATAAAAAAAGAAAAAACAGTGTAAACTATACACTACATATGGTATTCCCACGCAAATTTTTGACATAAAAAAACAAGATTATTGTAAAGTATTACCTATCAGTAAGTTATGAAAATAGATTAGTAGACATAGTAAATATTATGCGACGTTGAACTCAAAAACATCAATGTTTGCAAGGGTTTTAGCGATTTTTGAAACTGTTACATAACTAACCGTCTACTACCAGAATCCACCGAAAATCCTAATAATTTTATAACAATCCTGCTGAAACTATAACAATCCTGCTGTAGCATATATGGTGTACGAAATCCGTAAAACATACACAATATAGTGTACACACAATATATAGTATATGAAATAAATGGATACACAATATATAGTATGGGCTAAAATGCCCCAGGAACGCCGATCGCAGGGAGAGGGGTGTATTACCATCCCCCAAAATACTCCACTATATTATCATCAATGCGAAAATCATTTGAGAAAATGAGAATAAAACCACGATTAAAAGCCCTCCGAAATCCGGGGCAAAAAATAAATATATGCGTAAATGCTGGGATATTACATAATATTACAGGATAATACCACTTTGGCACGCTAACTGCTCTATATTAAGTTGTAAAAACAAAAACAACCCCGCAACGTGCGGGGAAAAAGAAAGGGCAAAAAAAATGAAAACCTACAAAATCAATAGACGGCAGAGAGACGGCGAGGATTATGAGAGCATGTTAATCAGTAACCGCGAGACTGGCGAGCAGATCGCGGAGTATAGATTGACGGCGGGTTGCGAGCGGTCAGAGATCGCGCAGATGAGACGTGCGATAGACGAGCATCTGGACGAGCCTAATGGGACGCTTGGCAATTATCAATGGTAAATTGTCTTGGCGGGGCGCGCATGCCTGACACGCGCAAACAGGAAGGGAAATAACATGAAGAAACTCGTGAAAGTATACTGGGACACCCAGGATCCCCATGATCACGGCTGGGCTTACCGGGTGGAGGGTGGAGACTCCGGCCCGATACAGGGAAAATACGGAGAGAGCAAACGTCCGTCAGCCCGGACAATTCGCCGGCAAACCGGCGCGGGGCGTGGCTCGGTGATAAAATTCGTGGAATAATCAACCAAAAAAGGAAGGAAAATAACATGACAGCAGAAATTAAAAAATATGGCACTAGAAACTGGGCTGTATATTTAATTTTACCAGACAAAACCGAGGAATTAATATGCGTAACAGTCTATAAACGCGGAGCAGAATCGGTATTGGCAATGGCAAATGCGTTGATAGCACATAATTAACCCGCGCCCGGCGGATAATGTGGAAACAAAAACAAAGAGGAGTAAAAGAGGATGAAAATACAACGTATCTATCCAAAACCGACCGCGCAAGAATTATTGATTGCTAAAAAATCCGCTCATATAACATTTGTTAAATTGTGGAAAAAACTATCTAAGGCAAAATGATTATACTGATGGATTTAAAGAAGGTCTAATTGCATTAGCAGAAAAGGCTGGAATATATCATTTAATTTAACAAGGCCGAAACATGGCAGGATCATGTCCCTGCCGTGTCCGTGGATAAATTGTCCACGCTGATGAGGGCCGGGAGCCTGGAGGGAAACAAAATGAAATGTAAATGTGGATCAAATGCGGTGATAATAACGCATCAAAAAACACCCGATGGAATGAATAAAGACTATGCAAAAGCTCAGTGTCTGGCTTGCGGAAAATCTACGGGCTGGTCAAAAACAAACGATCGGGACAGTCTGACAACTTGGTTTGATAATTTGCAGTCTGAAATCCTGAAATAACGACAGCCCGAAACATTCCCGGACTCATGTTGCCGGGAGTGTCCGGCGGTAAATTGCCGCCGCTGATGAGGGCAAACAAAACCGAATAAGGAGCAAACAACATGGACGCAAAAAACACAACGCAGGAAATAATCGTGGAGGAAACAGCAAAAGCAAAACATACGCCGGGACTTTACAAAAAGCATAAGGTATGTTATATTGTTTCTAAAAAGGAGGCAATATGTATAAATGTAAAACATGCGGATGGAAGGGGGAAGTTAATGGTCGGCAACGATGTCTTGCTTGTGCAAGGATAAGAATAAAGGAATGGAGGAAAAAAAATCCTGAAAAAGCTAGAGAACAAAAACGCCGATGGGAAAAAAAATTTAGAAAAGAAAGACGCGAAGAATATAATGCACGGCGTAGAAAAAAAAGAAACAGTATAAAAAACTCCGAAGCCTATTATCGTAGAAAAAAATGGTTAATGTCTGGAACAGTAAAGCGACTTCAACTTATTAAAATATGGGAAAAGGCAAATGGATTGTGTTCAATATGTGGCAAAAAAGCAGGAACACCAAGATTTACGCCTTTTGATATGCGTGGGTTTGATCATATAAAATCAAGAATAAATGGAGGACAAAATAATGCAGACAACATCCAGGTCTGTTGCCGTAAATGCAACGAAAGAAAAGGTTAATCATTTTTTAATAGCCGCCGCGCCCCAACTTCTGGAGGCTTGCAAGGCCGCTTTGGAATATATTAAAAGCGATCCGGCGGTATACCCCTTAACTGCTCAATTAAAAAACGTGATTGAACTTGCCGAGCGCGGCGAGGAAGGGGGAATATGAATCCAATATACATTGCATATTATTCGCATGAAAACGGTGATTGTTATAAAATTGATTTGCCGTGGAGTAAATATAAAAAAGATACTCGTGTCCTTTGTCTCGTTTCAAGAGGATTAGAATACGCAAAATTATTAGCAATCGGCTTAATCAATCAGCATCTTATTAAAGTGATGAATGAAGATATAATTATAAAATGAAATTCCTTTTTACAAATTCATTCCACGGCACAACCGCGAGCGTAACATGCAAAGACTGGCGGATTTCTCAACGGCAAGTCCGGCGGCTATGGACAATGTTGTGCGGCGAAACCGACTGCGTTTGTGGCTATGGCGGCGTGGAGGGTCCGAACAAATATTATCTTCGAAAGCGTTTTGGAAAACTTTATAATGATGGAGCGGAAATTGTAGCACAATGAAAACAAAACCGACTTACGGAAACTTGCCGGAGAATCTTAAATCCGGCACAAAGGTAATCATTGGTAAACACCACGTTGAACTTGTCCGGGCCGGTCAAGATGATTATGGTAGTCCATGTTACCGTCTAAGGTACAAAATTAATCTAACTGGAAATCAGATTTTCAGCGTGGATGAATTAAACTCTAGGGGGGCGCAATTAAATGAAATTTGATAACCCAAACCTTTTAACCTTTTCATGGGGCCGCGAGGGACTGCATATATCCTACAATGACGCGGAAATTGGCGTGTTGGATTGTTATGATCTGGCGCGGCTCAAGATAAGTTACGGGGATGATTTGGATGAAACGCCGTCCGGCTGGTTTATGAGTAGGCGCGAAAAGGTTATAAAGTGGCTCAAACAAACGGAGGCAGAATGAAATATCAAATTATTTATGCTGATCCGCCATGGTCTTATCACGGTGAAATGATGAATAGTAGTGTTACTGACCATTATAGTATTATGTCTATTCAGGATATTTGCAATCTGCCAATTAAAGATATTGCAGATGCAAATTGTATATTATTTTTATGGGTAACAATGCCAAAACTAAATGAATTTATGAAGGTTGTGAACGCTTGGGGATTTGAATATAAATCGTGTGCTTTTTGTTGGGTTAAAATGAACAAGAAATCTACTGATACATATTTTATGGGACAAGGTAGATGGACAAGAGCAAATTCTGAATTATGTTTATTAGCTACAAAAGGAAAACCAAAAAGAATATCGGCATCTGTTAGGCAACTTGTTACTTATCCTATTACTTGGCACTCAAAAAAACCAGCGATTATTCGGCAAAGAATTATTGAACTTTGCGGCGATTTACCCCGCATTGAACTCTTTGCCCGTCAGGAAACCCCTGGCTGGGATGCTATCGGCTTTGATATTGACGGCAAGGATATAAAAGATAGCCTCAATGACATTATAGCAAAGGGGGGATATGCGGATAAGGGACAAGCGGAAATCGCCAGCCCTAGACCGTTTTAGACCATGTTTTAACGGCCCAAATGGGCCAAAAGTAACGAAAACAGCAAAATAAAGGAGAAGAAAAGAAACACGTTTATTCTATTGATTAAAAAAATAAGGAGCAAGGCAAATGCAATGGCATCCAATTAAAACAGTTCCAAAAAATAATATTATCGATATATGGTCTAAAACACATGGCAGATGTGCTGATTATGTAAGAGTAGATTACAAGAATGATGGTAAAAACATTTTTTACGCTCCTGTTAGAAGCGGAATATGTACAATTAGGGACGCAACGCATTGGATGATTATTGAGAAACCAAAAGGAAGCAAAAATGAATGAACACAAACATAACCATAAATTTGATCCGGTCAAGGAATGCGAAAATCACCCTCAAAACGGCGGCCAGTGCTGCTACGTTATTTGTGAGTTGTTTGCTAGCGTGGAGCGATCAGACCCAGACGACAAATGCTTACTTGACTGGATTCGCGCCGGTGTCTGTCGCGTATGCGGATTCTTCAAGTGTCTCACTAGACAGAATCGTGGATGCCATAGCTATCGTGGAAAGTCAAAACGACACAACGGCAATCGGGGACAACGGCCGAGCGGTGGGTGCGTGGCAGTTGCATAAATGCGCCGTTGATCACGTAAATCAACGTTACAAAACGACATATTCTTGGCCGTCAGATTGTCTTAGCAAACCAGTTGCGCGGGAAATAGTTAAGAAATATTTGTCTATAATTTTGTCATATCAAATGTCGCGACAAATGTCATTGGAGGAAGTAGTGCGCAGGTACAACGGAGGCTATAAACACTGGCAAAGCGAGGCGGCGGGAAAATACTACGAAAAGGTTATGAAAGTGTTACGTTAAATCTACATTATGTTTTATCTATATTACTGAGAATTTCTAAGATAGTTTTATAATTCGCCCACTCAATCGATTTCGCAACCACTTTTTACATTCATTTCAAATCCTCCTTAGCTACACCAGCGCATACCATTCCTACTATCATTGTTACCCCTCCTAAAAAGGGGTAAAATATCCAGTGAAACTCATAATGTAATTCACTCAAAAGTATCAGGCAAAAACCATCTATCACTAAACCATAAAATATTGCCAATATCATATTTATGTCCTTTCATTCTGCTAATTTATTCGCTATCATCGTGCGCAATTCCTTTTCGATTATATAGCACATATCATCATAATGTAAACCATCATAAATTTTTAGCTTGTTGTGTATGCGTTCCATAAACTCTCTTAAGAATTCTGTAAACCTCGGCTCATCCGCCGGATGTTGCTTGGGAGTGTAGTGCGTTCGATTCGAATCAGTATAAAATTTAAATCTAAATTTTTCTTTTTCATTTCCCTTTCCCCTGCCGTGGCGGGATTGCTTGTTAGCCAGCGCCATCGCCATCGCCAGCGCCATCGCCATCGCCAGCGCCATAGCCATAGCCAGCGCCATCGCCCTAGCCAGCGCCATAGCCATAGCCATAGCCATCGCCAGCGCCAGCGCCATCGCCAGCGCCATTATTTTTTAACGCTTCCATACTGGCACTCCTTTAATTGAGTCTGTCGCCTTCTTTGTGCAGGGCAGGATTTCGATTGCGTTGAGCAAGGTTACTTCTGCAACCTCGCAGGGGAACTTGCATCCTGACGGATTGGTTACGCCTTCCATCGCCAACTGCGACAGGGAAGCAGCTCCGTCCCAATACCACAGGCGACGAGCGTGGGTCATTACAACCTCCTGCCCGTTGCGGGACTCGATAAATCCGGCAAATACTCCCGCCGAATACGTCCTGACGATTGTGTAGCCGGAATCATCGGGGCGTGGCGTGGATTCAACTGCGTCTTTGCGGATATAGTCAATCCCATTGATTGTTACTGCATTTACGGTTTGGTTCATTTCGTATCTCCTTTTTATTTTGCCCTGTTGGCCTGACGCTCCCGCGACTCGGCGCAGTAGCGGTCCCACCCGTTCTTGCGAATCCACAGGACGTGCGAAATCGCCGCCTGGTGCATGGCCCCCGTGCAGTCGCCGTTCGCCGCCTTCACCACGGCCTCGCTCAACGCCTTGGCGTCGGCGTTGTCCTCGGTGATGATGCCGTAGATTCCCTTGTAACCGTGGAACTGCGGATCGGCCTCCGGGTGCGCGTCCAGATGTTCCAATCCGGCAACCACCATCGCCCGGCAGGTGGCCTCGTAGCCGCCCCCGAACCCGCTCAACTCGCTCATGTCGTCTGTGTAAACGTACTTGCTCATGTTTCCTTTCCGCACTGGCTGACCCGGAGGCCAACCAGTGCATTCACGGTACGGCTTTCAGCCGCCCGTGATGCTGTCGTTCGGGCGGTTGCTGTTAATTATTAACCTTGATTTCGCCGAAGTGCTCGGGAAGTTTAACGTTTCGATTTGGATTTTTTGAACTTTTACACCACCGCA
>Ga0265297_10004892_pt1 | contig 21197 bp, 21 predicted proteins | sample Munlanlwell13791_FD_192502 | JGI IMG/M metagenome (GOLD analysis project Ga0265297, IMG submission 192502) | Leachate microbial communities from a municipal landfill in Southern Ontario, Canada - Leachate well 137-91 | ecosystem: Engineered > Solid waste > Landfill > Unclassified | place...
ACGTTACGATGAGAACGGGCACCTATTTGAGATCAAGCGTATTGACGAAAATTTGTTGCCAGACGATTTGAACAAAGATACACTGGCTGTGCCTTGAAATATAATTTCGATTCGGACAAAACGGAAACATTTTGGCGAGCCTGCCTGCCTGCCTGCTGGCAGGTATCACGTTTTTAAGGGCGTGTTACGTGGGACTTTTTTGATCCTGCGCCATCCGCGGCTCCGTCCCTGAATAAAAAATGGGGGAGCTCTAGTTGAGCGGAGGAATGCGCCAGCGCGTCCTGATTGCTATGGCGCTTAGCTCTTCCCCAAGCCTTTTGATTGCTGATGAGCTTACAACTGCCGTTTAACAGTATTTTCGGTTAAAATAAGAAATAAATATTTCCAGCGGGTTACCTTTAAAGCTCTTGTTTTCTGCGAAAAATGAGCTATAATTTTTTCGTCTACAGAAAAATTAATTTTAAATAAGCTTGATTCGGGTCCAGAAATAATTTTTGTTTCTGGAGGTTTTAGGATGGTCGGGCCGCCATCTTGCATGAAAATGCAGGGTGGCGGCTTTTCATTTTTAAGGAGGAGGTAAACGCTATGGATAAAAGTATGCGTTTTGTTTTTATCGTTTTTGGCGTTTGCATCCTTGCTGGAATCATTTGCGTTATTTTTGTTCTTTCGCAGGGAATAAAGTAGCCTTAGAGGAGAAACTAACAGGATGAGACGGATTTTATTGTTTATTTTGCCAATTTTGATTATCGTAGCAGTTGTATTTACGATATTTGGTATACTGCAGGTCCGCTTTACTCAAGAAAATTTCATGGACGATTTGAGAAGGAAAACCAAAGCGGTTGCTGAAAGCATGGAATTGTCTGTACACTATGCGTTGTCAAATAATGATTTACGTTCAATTAATCGTTTGGTAGACAAATTCCAGACAAGAGAAAGGCTGCAGGGCTGCGCTATCTATGATAAAGACGGCAATATTTTGGCTATTACCGAAAAGTTTTCTGATTGGAAACAAAAAGATAAACCTTATCTTAAAGATGTTTTGGCTACGAAAAGCCCGCGCGGAGCTTTAGAAAAATTCCAGGATTACTCTATCTATAGTTATGCTTTGCCGGTCATTGACGATGAGGATAATGTGGTAGGGTTGGTGGAGGTTATGTATGACACATCCTATATGTTTACGATATTAACGGAATTATGGCAGAGGATAAGTATAGCGTTGATAGTTTTAATTGCGCTGGTTGCAATAATCTCTCTTTTGGTTCAAAGGCAAATTTTTATACTGCCAGTCAAAAATCTTACAGAATGGTTCCAGCACTTTCAAAAAGGCGAGATAGACTCAAGCCATCCCATAAAAGAAAAAGGCGAATTAGGCAAGCTGGCCAGCGAGGTTGAGCAGGTTGCGTTGAGTTTACGTGTTGCCCGCAGAACAGTTGCAGATGAAGCAGCCGCCCGTCTTAATAAGACAGAAATGTGGACAGAAACTAAGTTGCGGGATTTAATTCATGCAAAATTAGGCGATAATGCCTTTTTTGTGATTTCCAACAGAGAGCCTTACATGCATGTTGTGGATGAAATTTCCGGTATTGCAAAGTGTATCAGACCTGCAAGCGGAGTAGTAACCGCAATAAACCCTATTCTGACTGCTTGTGGCGGTACTTGGGTTGCTCACGGGGGAGGTAATGCAGATAAACAGTTTGTTAATTCAAAGAATAAACTGGGTGTGCCCCCCGGAGACAATCGGTATATCCTTAAGAGGGTTTGGCTGTCTAAGGCAGAAGAGCAGGGATATTATTACGGTTTTTCCAATGAAGGGCTTTGGCCGCTTTGTCATAACACGCATACAAGGCCGGTTTTTAGAGAAACAGATTGGCAAATTTATAAAGAAGTTAATCAAAAATTTGCTCAAAGTATTTTAGAGGAATTGCCAAAGAAGAGCCCATTTGTGTTTATCCAAGATTATCATTTTACGCTTTTGCCTAGAATGATAAAGAGCAAGCGCCCCGATGCAACCGTAGCATTATTTTGGCATATCCCATGGCCTACGCCGGAATCGTTCTCGGTTTGCCCTTACCAGGAAGAAATTTTAAACGGCATGCTTGGTTCTGATTTGATAGGTTTTCATGTGCAAAACCACTGTAATAATTTTCTTGATACAGCTAACAGGTTGCTTGAATCGCGCGTGGATACGGAAAAATTCAGCGTTGTGCGTTTTGGTAAAGAAACTTTTGTCAGGACTTTTCCCATAAGCATAGACTTTGATATTAGCAAAGGAAAAAAAGTAGATGCGCAGCAGTTAGAGAAACTTCAAAAAGAATTCAAGCTGGATGGAAAAATCGTAGCTCTTGGAGTAGACAGAATAGATTACACAAAAGGTATAGCCGAAAGGATGCTGGCCGTAGACAGGTTTTTGGAAAAATACCCACAATATAAAAATAATTTTGTTTTTATACAAATAGGGGCTCCAAGCCGCACTCACATAAAACGCTACCATGATTTAATTGCCGAAATTGACGAATTGGTAGATAAAATAAACTGGAAATACCGTGAAAGCGACTGGAAACCTATAGTGTATCTTAAGCGTCATTTTGCGCCCGAAGAAATAACCCCATATTATACACTTGCGGATATGTGTATTGTTAGTTCGCTTCATGATGGAATGAATTTGGTGGCCAAGGAATATGTTGCAAGTAAAAATGATTTGCCGGGAACTTTAATCCTGAGCCGCTTTACCGGTGCAGCGCGAGAATTGAATGATGCTATTCAGATAAATCCATATTCCATAGAAGAATTCGCAAACAGCATAAAATTTGCCATTGAAATGCCTTTGGAAGAAAAAAAGCGCCGCATGGAGAATATGCGTAAGGCTATTTCCGAGAATAATATTTACCGTTGGGCAGGAAGTATTATTACCGAATTATCTGCCCTAAAGAAAATTTAGTTTTATATATTTAACAAATAATTATGAAACATCTTTTAGCGGACTGGAGTAAATTGAAACAGGGCTTGGGCGGTAAGATTATTTTTCTCTTTTTAGATTACGACGGTACATTGGCGCCCATTGCGGATAGGCCAAATAAGGCTTTAATTCCCGGAGAAGTTAAGAAGCTGCTTAAGAGCCTTACAAAAATTCCTAATTGCAATGTGTCAATTATAAGTGGCCGCGCAGTAAACGATGTAAAAAAACGCGTGGGAATTAAGAATATTATTTATGCTGGTAATCATGGATTAGAAATAGAAGGCCCGAAAATAAAATTTAAGGTTAATCTTACTATGAAATTTAGAATTACGCTGGCCGCGATAAAAAAAGAACTTATAAGGAAGCTTTTAAAAATTAAAGGAGTATTTATGGAAGATAAAGGCTTAACCCTGAGCCTGCATTATCGTTTGGTTGATAAAAGATATATTCCCAGGGTCAAAACTATTTTCTATGAAACTATAGCTACTCATTTAGCTAAAGATAAAATACAAGTAAAATCAGGGAAAATGGTGCTTGAATTAAGGCCTCCTGTAGAATGGGATAAAGGAAAAATTGTTTTATGGCTTTTAGCGCGGCGGCAATTCACAAACGGCAAGAAAAAGGTATTACCTATTTATGTTGGCGATGACGTAAGCGATGAAGACGCGTTTCGTATTCTTAAAAATAAGGCTATTACTGTAGTCGTAGGGCAGCCTAAGCAATCTTATGCAAAATATTATCTTAAATCTACCCGGGAAGTAACAGAATTGTTAAAACAGATATTAGATTATTGCAATACTAAAGAACAATGAAAGAGCTAGTGAGGGCAAAAGAACCTTTTTTATTCCAGACCAGGCTGCACCTTACAGAACTAACTGGCCTACACGCTTCAACTTTACGCGAGCTTTTAGCGCTTATCAAGAAAGTTCCTGGTTCATGCATTTATCATCATACTCATAGGTTTTTGCAGCAGCATCAGTTTCTTTCTCCGGAACCGCCAAATGATTTTGCTTACTGGGTGACTGAAGCTTTAGGAGAAGACGAGTTAGGCGAGAAACTGGCCAGTATAGATACTATTAAATTTTTAACTATCCATGATTTAAGGGCAGAGATAATTAACGTTATTGAAAAGCATCTTGAAAACAACCGGCTGGCAAAACTGAAATTTTCAAGAAAAGGCGAAGAATTCCATTTTGTTAAGTCGGCCAGTTTTATATTATCTACAAACTATCTTGCGTATGATTTGAAAGAATTTTCCGATATCTTAGGCAGGGTAACAATTGATTCTATATATTTTCATATCTTTGAAGCGCGCCTGAGGCTTGAGCGGCAAACAAACGATTTTTCAAACTGGATAGAAACATCCATTGGAGATAAAAAACTAGCCGACAGCATTACTTGTTTAGACCCTTATACGCGCACCTTGGATGATTTACGAAAAACGCTTATTACTATGATTCAAAAAGCAATACAAAAATAAAATGATAAAACTGCAGGATTACAGCCCTATTGTAGGCCAAGATGTTATTGATGATTTAAGGTTGCTTGCCGGAAAGCTAAAAGGCAGAGTTATTCAAAATATTAATTCTACTTCTGTGGGTGGAGGAGTTGCGGAAATTCTTAACCGTTTGGTTCCTCTTTTACAAGAATTAGGCGTGGACGCGCGCTGGGATGTTATTAAGGGCGGAGAACAATTCTTTGAGGTAACGAAAAAATTTCATAATAATCTTCATGGTTTGTCTGAAGAGATAAACGAGCACGATTTTGATATATTTACGGAAGTCAGTAATCAGAATATAGAAGAAATGAATATCTATGGTGACATAGTTTTTATTCATGACCCGCAGCCCATTGCGCTAATAAAAAGGAAAAAGGACAATAAATGGATTTGGCGTTGTCATATTGATGTATCTAATCCAAACAAGCGCGTCTGGAAATTTATAAGAGATTTTATAGTAAAATACGATGCTGCTGTTTTTTCTTCTCCGAATTTTTCTCAAAAATTACCGATACGTCAATTTCTTATTTCTCCTTCCATTGACCCATTAAGCGATAAGAACAGGGAGCTTCCTGAAAGCGTGATTGCCGGCGTATTAAAAAAACACGGCATTGCTGATGACAAACCTATAATTACGCAGATTTCGCGTTTTGACCGTTTAAAAGACCCTTTAGGGGTTATTGCTGCCTATCAACAAGTAAAAAAATATAATGATTGCCAGTTAGTTTTGGCCGGAGGCGGAGCAAAAGATGATCCAGAAGGAATAAAAGTTTTTGAGGAAGCTAAGGAAAAAGCGAAGGAAGATAAAGATATTCATATTTTATTATTGGCGCAAAATGACATAGAAATTAATGCGTTACAAAGAGCATCAGCAGTTATTGTTCAGAAATCCCTTAAAGAAGGATTCGGCCTAACGGTAACCGAGGCTCTCTGGAAGGCAAAACCGGTTGTAGCATCAAGTGTGGGCGGTATTCCTTTGCAGATAAAACATAAATATTCAGGATTATTGTGTCATTCAACTGATGGCGCAGCATTTGCCATAAAACAACTTTTGAACAGCCCTGATTATGCAAAAAAATTAGGCGAAAACGGCAGAGAGCATGTAAAAAATAATTTTTTACTTACGCGGCATCTAAAAGAATACATATTATTGTTTCTTTCTTTGTATTATAAGGACGATGTGGTTTATTTATGAAACAAAAGCGCCCGCCTAAACAAGGCATAAAACATCTATGGACATTGGCCAGTTTCTAACAATTTTCATATCAGCAGTATTTATTAATAATGTTATCTTGTCTCGTTTTTTAGGATTGTGCCCTTTTCTTGCTATTTCTAAAGATACAAAACAGGCTTTTGCTATGAGTGCCGCCGTCACGTTTGTTACGACTGTCACTTCAGGCATAACCTGGATTATTTACCGATTTATTCTATTGCCATTTGATGTTACATATCTACGCACTCTTTGTTTTATTTTAGTAATTGCTACTTTCGTACAGTTGATTGAAATGATAATCAGGAAGCTTAGCCCGGTTCTTTATCGCGCCTTTGGTATTTATCTTGTTTTAATTACTACCAATTGCGCAGTGCTGGGGGTGGCAGTGCTTAATATTGATATGTTCTTTAAAAACGAAATTCCTGTTACGGGCAGTTTTTATTATTCCTTATTCCAGGGCGTATGCGTTGGAATTGGTTACACCTTGGTTATGCTTTTAATGTCGGGGATACGGGAAAGATTAGATTGTTGCAATGCGCCTAAGACAATGAGGGGTTTACCGTTGGCATTCGTTATTGCCGCCTTAATGAGTCTTTCTTTTATGGGCTTCAGCGGTTTTCGTTTCTAAGTAGAGGGATGCTAAATGAAGCTTAGCGGTTGGATATTTATGATACTTTCCTGGAGTTTTATTATAGGTTTAGGTATTTTTTGTTTTAGGACAGTATTCAGGCAAGGCCTTGAAGGTAAAATTTCAAAAAAAACGAAAAAATAGGGGGTAAGTCAAATGACAACCAGTGCATCTTCTGATTGGGCGGTATTAATTATCGCGGTAGCATTTTTCTCTCTTATTATTTATGCAATAATCCACGGCAGATTGCAAGCTAAAAAAGGTCAAAAAGAACTGACTAAAGAGAAATAAAATTTACTAATATCTTTTGGGTTGGCAGGACAATCTGTTTAGAATATTGAGAAGCTAAGATGGCTTTAGAAAGGGGGCTTAAATGGCGGCTAGAATATGGCAGAATTTAGGGGTGTTTGCCCTAATGGTTCTATTTTCTTTATTATTTATTATTATTAATAATAGAGAGCAAAAAGCGCAAAAAAGAGATAATAAAATATAAAAATGCCTACTGTGCCTAATTCTAACGAGATAGGCATGCGCAGTCTTTAATTTTTTAAGAGAGTTATATAATTCCTGGTCAAAAATTGCCGGTCAAAACAGACTCCTCTAATACACTCACTTTTGTAATGCCCCTTTAGTCAATGGGTTTTTAAGTTAGAGATAAGCTCTTTGTCCCTCGACTGCGCTCGGGACAGGTTAACATGTTTTTCATAGAACTGTCTGGACGTAAGATTGTCCAAAGCTTGATTTAGGAAATCCGTATTGTAGTCGTTTACCCATTTGGCTAAACTAATTTCAAAATCAAAGGGATTATCTCACTCATAAAAAACAGAAGGTTGAAGCTTTTGACAGGGAGTTTCCTCATAGAGAAAAACATGTAACCGATACGCAGTTTTCCATTAAGTAATAGGAAGGGAATCTGCCCTGTATTTAAAAAGGCGTTAAAGAAACACACTAAAGTTTTTCCGGACAGCAAAATAAATTTAAGGCTGTGGTTAAGCAATTGATCGCAGCCTTTCTGTTTTTCTAAACTGCAGAGAGAGCCTTCCTGCCTGATTATATTTCTGGGCTACGCGAGGAGATAGATTATTTTGTCCTGTATCCAGAACATCCCCCGGCCTGATTATTACCCGGAAAAAAGATACTTTTAAATTTAAAATGGCGCCACTTATGATATAATTTCTTTATGGTAATTGAGAATATTTTATTATGGGTTGCAGTATTGATATTTATAAGCGTTATTTCAAGCAAGCTTTCCGATAGGTTTGCCATACCTGTTTTATTGCTGTTTCTGGCAATAGGTATGCTTGCTGGTTCTGAAGGTTTGGGCGGCCTCTATTTTGACGATGCGCAGTTAGCAAAATCTATTGGAGTTGTCGCTCTTATATTTATCATTTTTTCCGGAGGCTTTGACACTAATTGGAAAGATACCAAATCGATTGTTTGGCCGGGGGTTATTCTTTCTACATTGGGCGTTTTAATGACTGCAATTATAACAGGTTTTTTTGCAATTTATATCTTAAAATTCTCTTTCCTGGAAGGTATGCTTCTTGGTTCAATAGTCTCTTCAACTGACGCTGCAGCTGTATTCAGTATTCTAAGATCAAAACGGATAAGTTTAAAAAAACCCCTAAAACCATTGCTTGAGTTTGAATCCGGCAGCAACGACCCTATGGCTGTTTTTCTAACCGTAAGTTTTATCAGCCTTCTCACAGTAAAGGATATGACTATTGCCGCTTTAGTTCCCAGATTTATTCTTGATATGGGTATTGGCGCGCTTTCAGGTTACTTGATGGCAAAGTTTATTGTATTTTTCATTAAACGTTTGAGACTGGAATATGAAGGCCTTTATCCGGTAATAATGATATCGCTGGTTTTATTAACCTATTTAATCGCAGTTTTTCTTAAAGGCAATGGTTTTCTTGCGGTATATCTAGCAGGATTAATGTTAGGACGGGCGGAATTTCCAAATAAAAGAATGACCATGAGATTCCATGATGGTTTGGCATGGCTTATGCAAATTACTATGTTTGTGACGTTGGGCTTGCTTGTTTTTCCTTCTCACATTGCCCCATTAATGGGCGCGGGAGTATTGCTTACGCTTCTTCTTATGCTGGTGGCTCGCCCTGTCAGTGTATTGCTGTGTTTGTTGCCGTTTAAAATGAATTTGCAAAAAAAAGTTATGATTGCCTGGGTAGGCCTGAGAGGTTCGGTGCCAATTATCCTGGCGACATTTCCATTTATGGCGGGCATCCCGCAGGCGGACACTATTTTTAATATCGTGTTTTTTGTCGTTATTACATCAGTTTTTATTCAGGGGACATCTATTCCTATACTTTCAAAGGTACTTAAGCTAAGCGTTCCTTTGGCAAATAGGATGAATTATCCGATTGAATTTGAAAAAACAGAGGCCATTGATGCGGACTTGTCAGATGTTATTGTCCCTTACGAATCAGAGGCGGTGGGGAAAAGGATTAGTGATTTAGGTGTTCCGGAAAAATGCCTGATTGTACTTATCTCCCGCGATGGTAAATTTGTTATACCGTCTGGCGCTACAGTTATACAAAGCGGAGATGTTTTGCTGGTGCTTGCGAATACGGTGGATCTTTCTATTTTTCAGCAAACAATAGAGCATCTTAAGAAAAAAGAATAATATTTTAAATGAGGTAAAAAGGGAGGGGGCATGAAAAAGATATTTGCAGTTCTGGCGGCAATTTTTATGTTGCAGGCGGGTTTAGTGTCCGCGCAGGAGAAAGTTATAAAACCAACGAATGATGAGTTAAAAAAAATATTAGTTGATTTTGACCAGTATGCAGCCAAGGCAATAGCTGATTGGAAAATTCCCGGCATGGCAATTGGCATTGTTCAGGACGGCGAGCTTATATTTGCGAAAGGTTATGGCGTAAAGACTTTAGGTGGCAACGACCCTGTTACAAAAGATACTATCTTTCAAATCGGTTCAACTTCCAAAGCTTTCACTGCTACGCTTGCCGCAATGCTTGTGGATGAAGGAAAACTCAAGTGGGAAGATAAAGTTATCAATCATGCCCCGGATTTTGTGATGTATGACCCCTGGGTAACCAGAGAATTCCAGATTGTGGATTTAATGTCTCAGCACAGTGGTATGCCGGCATATGCTGCGGATACGCTTTTTTTCCTGGGCTTTGACCGGCCGTATATAAAACATTCAATCCGCAATATTAAACCCGTGGCCAGTTTCCGCGCGAAATTTGCTTATGTGAATAACCTTTGGCTTGAGGTAGCTGCGATTATAGAAAAATATACCGGTAAAACCTGGGAGCAGGCTCTTAAGGAACGTATCTTTGAGCCGTTAGGGATGTCTCATAGCTCGGCGGATATGCAATCTTTTTTAGATGCCAAAGACGTTTCCTCATTGCATGCTGATAGCGGAGATAAGATAATAGCTTTACCTAAGGATTGGGAATTTCTCAATTGGAGCTATGTTGCCGGCCCGGCAGGTTCAATTAACTCAAATATAGTAGATATGGCGAAGTGGATAGTCTTTCAAATGAATAACGGCAAATTAGACAACAAGCAGCTGGTTTCTGAAGAGGGTATGAAGGTAATGCATACGCCAAAAACGGTAATTGGCCTGGGTAACGATACGCACAAAAATATATATTATTGTTTAGGCTGGATATACATGGAGCATTCGCCTTATCCTGTAATTTGGCATAATGGCGGCACTCTTATGAAAACCATGGTTGCCTATGTTCCCGAACAAAAAATAGGGATAGTTATACTTTCAAATTATGTCACTAATTTACCTGATTTACTGGCTTTCAGGTTTATTGATCAGTATGCCGGAAAACCAGCTAAGGATGTAAGCGCCGAAGGATTGGCTGAGCTGGAAAAAATGAAGAAAAAAGAAAAAGTCGATAAACCCGTTGCTCCGAAAAATCCTCTTCCTGCGATGGAATTGGAGAAATACGCCGGAGATTATTCCAATTCTGTTTACGGCAAAATAAACATTTCGCTTGTTGACGGAAAATTAGTCATTGCTATCGGCCCTAAAAAAGTAAAAATGTCTCTCAGGCATTGGGATAAAGATATTTTTGCTGTAAGCAGCCAGTTCTATGGCTCTGATCTTGATTCGGGGTTTGTGATTTTTCAAATTGACCCGCAAGGCAAAATAACGGGTGTTACCCTTGATTCCCTAAATCAAGATGATGATTTGGGTGTTTTTACGCGGGTTGAAGAGGAAACTGCGAAGCAATAAGGAAAGCGAGAGAGACGGTTCGCTAAACCCAAATACCTTGCTACAATGTCATGTTGTCTATATAATTCTTCCAGAAGGAATAAATAACAATGAAAAATAAAGCATTTCTACTAATTTTAGTTGTAATTATATTGGGCAGCATAAACGAATGTTTGGCTTCGCATAAAAATTGTTCTGAACTGCGCGGCAGGAAAAACTTTTTTACTGGTTATGAAGCGGCTAATCCCGATGGGACAGTTAATGCGGTAATAGAAATTTCCTCCGGTGATAATGAAAAGTGTGAAGTTAAGGAGGCTGACGGGATTATGAAATGCGACAGAGAAAACGGCAAGCCTCGCATTGTAAAGTATTTAGGTTACCCAACAAACTATGGCATGGTGCCCAAAACAATTTTGCCAAAAGAAAAAGGCGGCGACGGCGACCCTCTTGATATTTTGGTTATCGGGCGCCAGCTAAAAAGAGGCCAGGTAATAAAAGTAAAAGTTATCGGAACTTTGAAAATGAAAGACAGAGGAGAGCGCGATGATAAATTAATAGCGGTATTGCCGGGCACGCACTTTGACGGTATTAAAAATATAAATGAATTGAATCAAAAGTTTCCAGGCGTGTCTTCTATCATAGAAGTATGGTTTATGAATTATAAAGGTTCAGGTAAAATACAAACAGAAGGTTTTGGGTCTGTTGAAGATGCCGGTTCGCTTTTAAATAATGCCAGAGAAGATTACAATATGATTAAGCGTTAAAAGAAACTATTTTGAAACTGCATTTGATAGGAAAATTATGCATGCCGAGCCCTGTAATATCCGCAGCCTTATACTCTTTTCTAAAATCAAATATTCTTGATATATTAAGTTATTGCGTATATAATTGCCTTTATAAATTAAGGGAGTTTTCCCTGATTTTAAGTCAAAGCTGAGTTAAACAATAAAGATGCCAACAAGGAGATTAAAATGCCAGAAGAAAAGTATTCACATAAGACAGTAAAAAAATTACGATTCAGAATCCCGGATGTTCCGGGAGCTCTTGGCACGCTTGCTCTTACGCTTGGCATGGAAGGAGTGACCTTAGGTGACATAACGAAGATACACCTTACTTCCAATTATATCGTAAGGGATATCATAGCATTCTTTGATGACGAGAAGCATTTTCGTGAGGCTATCGCCGCTGTCAAAAAACTCAAAGGTTACAGGATATTAAATATAGAAGATGAGGTTTTGAATCTGCATAAAGGCGGAAAGATAGAGGTAATGCCCCGCGTTAAGGTTGATACCCTCAATGATTTGCGTATGATTTATACGCCGGGCGTTGCGCAGGTTTGTAATTATATTGTTGCTAACCCTGCCGCAGCGAGAAAGTATACATCCATAGGTAATACCGTGTGCATTGCTACAAATGGCTCAGCTGTTTTAGGATTAGGAGACATAGGAGTTCTTGCTGCAATGCCGGTAATGGAAGGAAAATCAATTATACTGCATAAAATGGCTAACGTAAGCTGTGTCCCTTTGTTATTGAAAAGTGATGATGCCGACAGGATTGTTGATGCGCTTTCCTGCCTCGCAGAAACATTTGGCGTTATTATGATAGAGGATGTTAAGGCGCCTCTCTGTTTTGAAATTGAGCAAAGATTGCAGAAGAAAGTTAAAGTGCCGGTATTCCATGATGACCAGCATGGCACTGCAACCGTTATATTGGGCGCATTGATAAAAGCGCTTAAAATTACTAAAAAAAGAAAAGACAAGGTAAGTATCGTGATAAACGGAGCGGGTGCAGCCGGTATTGCCGCGGCAAAGCTTCTGTTCGGTTACGGTTTTAAGGACATAGTGCTTTGCGATAGGGCCGGAGCCATTTATAAAGGTAGAACAGGCGATATGAACGAATATAAAAAAGAAATCTCCTGTATTACAAATAAGCGCAGAGAAAAAGGAGTCCTTAAGGAGATATTAAAAGACAAAGATGTATTTATAGGCTTATCAGCTCCCGGCCTTGTTACCAGGGACATGATAAAAGCCATGAATAATGACCCGATTATTTTTGCTATGGCCAATCCTATACCGGAAATATGGCCGAAAGACGCTGAAGAAGCAGGAGCGGCCATTGCATTGGATGGGCGCACAGTAAATAATGCGCTTGTGTTTCCGGGGATTATACGCGGCGCATTAGACGCGCATGCCTGCGAGATAACCACGGATATGAAATTTTCCGCCGCCGAAACAATTGCCTCATTGTCAGGAAAAAATGAAGTTGTCCCCAACTTTATGAATATAGCCGTGCATAAAAGTGTGGCGCGGGCTGTATTCTTTGCTACCGGCACAGCCAAATATTAATAATAGTTTTCGTTATCGCTTGTTTATACTGCCATTTGTGTTCCATATAATAATTGTATGGCCGCGCGTTCAAAAGCCCGCAGCGCTTTAGGCTGCGAATGTATATGGCTGCCTGCCTCGCCTTATGCGAGTTACGGCGGGCCATTTAATTGTTCGCCGGGCGATAGGCCGGCAAATTTAATTGATAATAGTTATATTCAGAATATAATAATGATTAGCAAAAGAGAACTAAGTTGAGAATACTATTCTACCTCTGCTGCATAATAACTTTGCGAGTTACATTTAAAAATCCAGTCTTATGTCAGAAAAAATGAGAGATGAAATTTGCGGGATGGAAGTAGACCCAAATAAAGCCATTAAGGTTATACGTAATGGCACTACATATTATTTCTGCAGCGAGCACTGCAGGGATAAATTTTTAACGCGGCCTGAAACCAACAATTCGGGAAAACTGCGAAGTGAAAGTGTTTACGTCTGTCCGATGCATCCTGAGGTTATACAAAATACTCCCGGAGATTGCCCGAAATGCGGGATGCAGCTTGAACCAAAAATTATTTCCGGAGAAGAAACCAATAAAGAAGAACAAATTTTGTCACGTAAATTCTGGGTAGGGCTGGGCTTAACAATCCCCGTTGTTTTCTTGTCTCTTTCAGAGATGTTTCCTTCCTTAAAGGCAGTTTTTCCTTCCAATTTCTCCCGCTGGCTTCAATTTATTTTTGCAACACCAGTTGTGCTCTGGGCTGGCAATATTTTTTTTCTAAAAGCATGGAAATCAATTCTAAATAAAAGTTTCAATATGTTTACTTTAATTGCTATGGGCGTTGGGGTTGCGTATGGCTTTAGCGCAGCCATCATCCTTTTCCCCTATTTTTTCCCCGAGCCGCTTAATAAAAATGGCGGAATCGGACTGTATTTTGAAGCAGCGGCAGTTATTACGATACTCGTCCTTTTGGGCCAGCTTCTTGAAACAAAAGCACGCAGTAGAACCGGTAAAGCAATTAAGGCATTACTTGGCCTTGCCGCAAAGCAGGCGCATCGCCTAAGAAATGGCGGGGAAGAGGATACCGCCATAGAAAAAATTCAAAAAGGAGATTTGCTGCGGGTTAAGCCCGGAGAGAAAATTCCTCTGGATGGCATAATTACTGAAGGAGAGAGCGCAGTTGATGAATCAATGATTTCAGGTGAACCCATGCCGGTTATAAAGAAAGAGGGTGATATGGTGATAGGGGCAACAATTAACCAAAGAGGCAGTTTTATCATGCGGACCGAAAAAATAGGTTCTGAAACTATGCTTGCACAAATTGTGCGTATGGTGTCTGACGCGCAGCATAGCCGCGCCCCTATCCAGAAACTTGCCGATAAGGTTTCCGGTTATTTTGTTCCCGCTGTTTTAGCGTGTGCTGCCACAGCTTTTGTTGTTTGGCTTACAACAGGGCCTCAGCCGGCGCTAGCCTATGCTGTTGTCAGCGCCATATCAGTATTAATAATTGCCTGCCCGTGCGCTTTGGGCCTTGCAACGCCTATGTCGGTTATGGTTGGTGTGGGCCGCGGTGCGCAATCAGGTATTTTAATTAAAAATGCAGAGGCAATTGAAAAAGCTGAAAGAATTACCCATCTTCTTACCGATAAAACAGGAACTTTGACAACCGGGAAGCCTCGGGTAACTGCTATTGTTGCGGTAAAAAATTGGAATGAAAAAATGCTGTTAAGCATTGCAGCTTCTGTAGAACAAAACAGTGAACATCCGTTGGCCCGCGCAATTGTTGATTATGCGAAAGAGCAAGGCAGTAAATTCACGCCGGCTGAAAACTTTGAGTCCATAACAGGCGCAGGAGTTAAGGCCAAGGTTAACGCGAGAGACGTTTTGATTGGAAAGCAAAAATTTATTGAAAATCTTGGAATTAATCTGGATGTTGAATTAAAGAAAAAAGCCGATAGTCTTCTTGAAGGGGCTTCTACGGTTACGTGGATTAGCGTTGACAAACAAATAGCAGGAATCATTGCAGTTTCAGACCCAATCAAAAAAACAACGCCGGATGCTATTTCCAAATTACATAAGATGGGAATTAAGGTTATTATGCTTACCGGTGATAATGAAAAAACAGCGCAAGCTGTAGCCAAACAATTAAATATTGACAGCGTTTACGCCGCTCTTTATCCAAAAGACAAGCAAGAAATTGTGAGCAGGTTAAAAGCGCAAGGTTTCAAGGTAATGGTGGCAGGAGACGGTATTAATGATGCGCCTGCATTAGCTGAAGCTAGCGTCGGCATGGCAATGGGTACCGGAACGGATATAGCGATTGAAAGTGCGGGGATTACTCTGGTTAAAGGAGACCTTAACGGAATTGTTAAAGCGCTTTATCTTAGCCGGGGAATTATGCGTAATATCCGGCAAAATCTTTTTTTTGCATTTATCTACAATATTATCTGCATTCCTGTTGCAGCCGGCGTGCTGTATCCTTTTTTTGGCCTGCTTCTAAATCCCATGATTGCAGGAGCGGCAATGAGTTTTAGTTCTGTTTCAGTTATTGGAAATTCTTTAAGATTGCGCAATTTGAAATTATAAGACATCAGAATATTTGCCTCTAGTTTAACTTACGTTAACACCCATCCTTAAAGTTAAAAAATAATTGACATAAAAAATAAATATGTTAAATTATTATGAACATATGTTCATAATTAACAAAACCAAATATGCGTCCAAAAAAAACAAGATGGATTAAGTGTGTGCCAGGGGAGAGATGTTTCAAACCGGTATGTAAACCTTTGAATAAGGTTGAGTGTGTTTGTTTAACTCTGGACGAATTTGAAGCTGTAAGGCTGGCTGATTTGGAAGGATTAAAACAAGTTGATGCTGCCAAAAAACTAAAAATATCGAGGCCTACATTCTCGAGGATTATATCGTCTGCATATAGCAAGATTGCCGACGGATTGGTGAATATTAAAGCTATTAGAATTGAAGGTGGTTGCTGCAAGGTTGACACAAGGAGCAAGAAGTGAAGGATTGGAAGAAATTTCTTTATATCATAGGCATATTCCTAGGGTGTTTTTATCTGCCGGTAGAGAACCTGCGATTTAACAACGCAATTTTTGAGGCGCTTGCTCTTGTCAGATGGTATGCCCGGGAGCATGTTATCCTGTGTCTTGTCCCGGCATTTTTTATCGCAGGAGCCATTTCTGTATTTGTCAACCAGGCATCGGTTATCAAGTATTTCGGAGCGAGAGCGAATAAATTACTTTCTTACAGCGTGGCATCTGTTTCCGGGACGATTCTTGCAGTGTGTTCTTGCACGGTGCTGCCTTTGTTCTCTGGTATCTACAAGCGGGGAGCGGGCTTGGGCCCTGCAATTGCCTTCTTGTATTCAGGTCCCGCTATAAATGTTTTGGCGATTATTTTAACGGCGCGTATTCTTGGCTGGAAATTAGGCCTTGCTAGAGCCATAGGCGCTGTTATATTCAGCGTTGTAATTGGTTTATTGATGCATCTTATCTTTTTAAAGGAAGAACGCGCGCGTCATGCAAACGGTAATTTTGATGTCGAGGAAATAAAAGAAACCCGTTCTTTAGGTAAAACAGTTCTTTACTTTGCCTCAATGGTTTTGTTTCTTGTGTTTGCAAACTGGAGTAAACCGCTCAAAGGCGATACAGGAATATGGGCTTTGGTATATCAATATAAATGGTGGATAACTGGTTTTTCATTTATCAGCCTGCTAGTTATGATTTTTAAGTGGTTCAAGAAGGATGAATTGAAGGAATGGACTTTTGCAACATGGGGTTTTGCTTTGCAAATCCTGCCACTTCTATTGGGTGGTGTTTTAATTTCCGGATTTCTTTTAGGCAGGGTTGGGCAAGAGGGCATCATCCCTTCGCGGTTCATAGAAGCTCTTGTCGGAGGTAATTCTTTGCGGGCAAATTTCTTTTCTTCAATTGTAGCCGCATTTATGTATTTTGCGACACTGACTGAAGTGCCGATATTGCAAGGGCTCATAAATTCTGGAATGGGCCAAGGGCCGGCGCTTGCGCTTCTGTTGGCAGGGCCTGCATTGAGTTTACCAAGCATGCTTGTATTGCGCAGCATAATGGGAATTAAAAAAACAGTGATATACATAGCGCTTGTTGTTGTTATGGCAACTATAAGCGGAATGTTTTTTGGGGTTATTGTTAAATAATTGAGGTGCTTTATGGAAAAGAAAACAGACAAGATAAAAAATATTGTAAAAGAAGGTTACGCTAAAATAGCAACACAAAATACTTCTTGCTGTCCATGCGGCTCTTGTTGCGGAGGAGCCAATTCAGCCAAAGATATAAGTAAAACAATAGGCTATAGAGATAAGGAAATGGATGCGGTTCCTGATGGCGCGAATTTGGGGCTTGGCTGTGGTAATCCGGTTGCCATTGCGTCTTTAAAGGAAGGGGAAGTGGTTCTTGACCTTGGCAGCGGCGCAGGATTTGATGCTTTTCTTGCTTCGCCTAGGGTTGGCAAAACTGGCAAGGTTATCGGTGTCGATATGACCCCAGAGATGATTAAAAAGGCCCGCGCAAACGCGATAAAGGGCGACTACACAAATGTTGAATTCAGGCTTGGTGAGATTGAAAAACTCCCGGTTGAAGATAATTCAATCGATGTAATTATTTCAAATTGCGTAATTAATCTTTCTCCGGATAAAGAAAGTGTCTTTAAGGAAGCTTTCAGGGTTTTAAAGCCTTGCGGCAGGCTTATGGTTTCTGACCTGGTTTTAAAAAAAGCTCTTCCGGAAATTATCAAAGAGTCTGTTGAGGCGTATGTGGGCTGCCTTGCCGGAGCAATTATGAAGGATGATTATTTGGATTATATTAAAAAAGCCAGGTTTAAAAACATAGAGGTTATTAGTGAGGTCAATTATCCCATTGAAGCAATGGCGAATGATGCAACTGCGCAGCTTATCAAAAATAATCCCGGTATAAAACAGGAAGATTTATGCGGCATCGAAGATTCGGTAGCAAGCATTAAAGTTAGCGCAGTAAAACCCTTGGAATAAAAGCGAGGAGAGCCATGAAGATAGAAATTTTAGGAGTGGGTTGTCCAAAATGCAAACAGTTAGCTGAAAATACAGAAGCAGCCATTAAAGAGCTTGGCCTCTGTGCGGAAATCTCAAAAGTTACCGATATTGGCAAGATTACTGAATATGGCGTAATGATAACACCAGCGCTGGTTATTGATGGCAGAGTAGTTTCTTCCGGCAGGGTGTTAAACAAAGATGAAATAAAAAAATTAATAGTTGAATGATGTTTCGCGTTTATAAGCGCAGGCGTGTCCTTGCTGGAAGGGAGTTCGTATGATTAAAAAAGTATTATTGATTTTATGCGTTTTTGAATTTATTGCAGTTTCTTTTGCCGCTGACAAGCCATCAAATAGCAAAGTGGTAGCATATTATTTCCACGGAAATTATCGTTGCCCCACTTGTCGAAAACTTGAACAGTATTCTAGGGAAGCGATAGAATCTAATTTCAAAAATGAACTTATTCTGGGAAAATTGGCTTTTGCTGCAGTTAATATTGATGAAAAAGGCAATGAGCATTTTATGAAAGATTATCAGCTTTATACAAAATCGCTTGTTATATCTTTGGTTAAGGGTGATAAGGAAATTAAATCAAAAAACCTGGTCAAGATATGGGAATATGTAAGCAATAAACAGGAATTTTATAGTTATGTTACAGAGGAGATAAAAAAGTTCCTGAAGGAATTATAATGGATGGTATTTTGCTGGGTTTTCTATCGGCGTTATGGTTGGGAATTTTAACTTCGATTAGCCCCTGCCCTTTGGCTAGCAACATAGCAACAATATCCTTTCTATCAAAACGTATCGCACATCCTTTTTCTGTGTTTATTTCCGGGCTTTCTTATACGTTTGGCAGGATTTTGGCATATGTTATTTTGGGGTATTTAATTATTCATTCTATTTTTGCGATCCCTCAGACAGCCCAGTTTTTACAAAAATACATGGCCAAAGTATTGGGCCCGATTCTAATAATCATAGGATTAGTATTGCTTGAGCTGATTGTCCTGCACTTGCCGGAATTTTCTATTTCACAAAAACATCATAACAAACTTTCCGAGGCCGGAGCTTTAGGCGCATTTGCTCTGGGTTTTATTTTTTCTCTAGCTTTTTGTCCCGTATCTGCGGCACTTTTTTTTGGAAGCCTTATTCCGCTTGCCCTGGAATCACCTTTGGGCAGTATTTTCCCGTTAGTTTATGGCGTAGGAACCGGCCTACCGGTTATGGCATTTGCTATTATGGTTGCGTTGGGGACAGTGGCACTTAACCGTTGGTTTAATTTTTTGACCAAACTCGAATATTATATGCGCAAAGCTACAGGTGTTGTATTTATCCTTGTAGGCTTGTATTATATCAATGTTTACTGGCTGAAATTAATTTAGAGGGAGTTAATATGGTTGAAAATGTTGTAAAGAAATTATCGTTTATTGACAGGTTTCTAACGCTATGGATTTTTTTAGCTATGGCGACAGGGGTGCTTTCCGGCTATTTCTTTCCGGCTGTCTCCGGTTTTTGGAATAAATTCCAGGTAGGGACAACCAACATTCCGATTGCCATAGGCCTTATTCTCATGATGTATCCGCCGCTTGCGAAAGTCAAATATGAAGAAATGAGGGATGTTTTCCGTGACTATAAAATTCTTTTACTTTCCCTCATACAAAACTGGGTAGTCGGACCTATATTAATGTTTGCTTTGGCCGTGCTTTTTTTGAGGGGATACCCTGAATACATGGTTGGATTGATTATGATAGGCCTTGCGCGCTGTATTGCCATGGTTATTGTATGGAATGAGCTGGCAAAAGGAGACACTGAATATTGCGCAGGCCTTGTTGCGTTTAATTCTATATTTCAGGTTTTATTTTATTCTGTGTATGCGTGGGTATTTATTACTATAATTCCCACATGGTTTGGACTTAAAGGGGTTGCGGTAAATATAACGATAGCCCAAATAGCCAAGAGTGTCTTTATATATTTAGGAATTCCTTTTATCGCAGGCATTGTGACGCGATTTAGCCTGATTAGGCTTAAAGGCAAGGGGTGGTATGAGAATAAATTTATTCCTAAAATCAGCCCGGTAACTTTAGCCGCCTTATTATTTACTATCGTGGTTATGTTTTCCTTAAAAGGAGAATATATTGTACGGATTCCGCTTGATGTAGTAAGGATAGCGATACCGTTACTTATTTATTTCATTGTAATGTTTTTGGTATCATTTTATATGGGCAGGAAGTTTAACGCCGGATACGCCAAGTCTACGACCCTATCATTTACCGCCGCAAGCAATAATTTTGAATTAGCAATTGCTGTTGCTGTCGCAGTTTTTGGAATAAATTCCGGTGCTGCCTTTGCCGCTGTTATCGGGCCGCTGGTTGAGGTGCCGGTGCTTATAAGTTTGGTGAATGTTTCTTTTTATTTTAAAAGGAAATATTTTACTGGACAGGAATGAAGTAGTCGGAAAAGTTAAAGTTAATTTTCAGGCGGTTACCCTAGAATGGTTTTATTGAGCGAACTTAAGTTTTCTTACTGTAATATAAGTAATAAAGAATATCCCCGCCTCAAGAGTAATCGTAGCAAGCGCCGCACCTTTATAAGAAAAAGAATATATTAAAAGAAACATTAAAGGAAGCCCCAGCATTGCCATAATCACATGAATTCGCGAAAAAATATGAGTTTTGCCGCAGACAACCAAAAACTGCACGCGAAAAGCATTGATAGCTACAAAGAATACAGAAATAAGTAAAAGCCTTAAGGAAGTTACCGTCTCTCTGTAGTAGCCTCCGCAGGCAATTCTCATAATCATAGGCGCAAAAATAAAGACTACAGGCAGAAGAAGCGAAGAGATTAAGGTTGTAATATGCTGCAGCCGCTGCATTATAGCGTAAGCTTTAATTTTATTTTTCTGGAATATTTTGTTTAAGCGGGGGAATATTGCCTGTGAAAAGGAATCCAAAGGAAATGTCTGGCAGGCGCTTGCAATTTTTTCGGCAATTGAATAAAATCCGGTTATACTGTTATTGGTAAGTAGCCCGAGTATGAAAACGCGCGTATTGTGTATGCGTTTATCGCAGCTATAGAAATAAAAATGTCCCAGCCAGCCTTAAGCTGTTGCCCTACACTTTTATACCCTTCAAATTTAAATGCTATCTTGAATTTATCAAACACAACATATTGCCCGAGGAGCCCGGTTATCAGAAATACAGATGAATTTATAATTACAACTTTAATATAGTCATCAGGGCTTTTTACAAATAAAAATATAAAAACTGCGTAAGCAATCCCTCCCAGGGTGTTTAAAATCGTAATATATT
>Ga0265297_10004893_pt1 | contig 21196 bp, 38 predicted proteins | sample Munlanlwell13791_FD_192502 | JGI IMG/M metagenome (GOLD analysis project Ga0265297, IMG submission 192502) | Leachate microbial communities from a municipal landfill in Southern Ontario, Canada - Leachate well 137-91 | ecosystem: Engineered > Solid waste > Landfill > Unclassified | place...
CGTTACATAGCAGCTCTTCGTACTCTATGATGGAGTCGCCATCCACAATGGTCAATTGGCGGGAGTGCGGGTTGAGCCGCTGTATTTCGTCTAGGGTTAGGCTATACCAATTAGACATAGTAGTATCGCAATCAATAACAGCCACCACAGTTCGGTGGCAAAGGCCAGAATAACGACCAGTATCCCAGCCGCAAACAGTAAAACCCTACCAAACGGATTGTTATGCGACATCATGGTACACCCCCTTATTTAGAAATTACTTCGCTGTACAACATATTGAACAGGTCCGGTTCTTCCCGCAGCCGCTCGACTGCATCGGCCATCCCGCGTACCCCTGGATGATTCAGGTCTACTGCTTCGCCGTCAGCTTTAGTTAGCTTACAGTTGCGTGTATTAACTAACCCAAGCCGTGCAGCAGTATCAAAAGCAGCCTTTACCTTGTCTACCCCAGTAGCGAATAGGATGTCCCACTCGGCTACTAGCCGCTCGGCCCCGAAGCTGTTCTTCTCGACCACGGCCTTTACCGAGAACCCCTGGCCACCTTCCTTGGCTGGGATCAACCCAGTCTTGGTCATACGAAACGTGATAGCTGAGTAGTAACGTAGCGCATAGCCACCAAACATCTTGTAGTCCCTGCCATATTGAGACATAGACGCCCGCTCCTGATTAACTAACACCAGGGATGTTTTAGTAGCAGCCAGCATTGAAGTTACCAGTGGTAGTTGATTGGAAAGCAGCCTGGCCACTAATGCAAACTGATTGGCCCCAGCCTCAGCCAGGTGAGCTATTGCCGGTGACATGGCAGCTACGCTATCTACCACGATCAAGTCGAAGTGTCCAATGGCTTCACGAATGATGTCGAAGGCCACATCGCCCGTCAGGGGCACGATCTCCGATTCTTCATCGGCAGGATCAACCCGGCCTGAGCGCAAGATAGTCAAGTGTTCTTCGGTGATGCCCATACGATACAGCAAGTTGGTATTCACCTTTGGTTCCAGGGCTAGATACAACGTATGTCCATTGATGACTGGCCTAGCTACGGCTTGTAGCATTGGGTCAACCATTAGGCCGGACTTTCCAGCCCCTTCAGGCCCTTCAATCAAGGTAATGTGCCCACGGGGGAAGCCACCCCCTAACACATAGTCCAATGGCAATATTCCAGTGCTGAGATAAGTTGGTGGGGCTAAGTGCCCCACCTGTGGAATCAACGCCTGCTTGTCTTTGAGAATCGGACTGTTCTTGAAGATGTCGCGTAAGGTATCAACACTCATGACAGCTTCCTACCGGTGATTGCTTCTGCAATATCATTGGGTGGATAGCCGTCTTCGCCATCGATACATACCATGCCGTTGGTAGACATCTCGGATAAGCGTCCGTGTCGATCTTTGGCGGTGTACTTGCGGGTGCTGGTGCGGAAAGGTTGACTGAGTACGTAGCGCTTATTGTCGTTGGAGATCAACGTTACCAGAATCTCGGACGCAATGCGGTTCATGGTAGCCTTGAATGAACCTTGTAAGTTGAAAGTTACATCCATAACTTGACTGCCCTGGACTTCGCGCTCACGGCTATGCGCGATGATTACCAGTGGTACCGGTAAACCATTAGCTGCAACCACGAAGGGCCACATATCGTCGGCTAGTTTACCCCAACCCCGTTCGTCCATTACTTTGAACTTCGAGCCAGGAATAACCGTCAGGTACTTGTCGGTTTCTTGCATAGCGTCTACGCTATCTACTACAACACTACCTACCTTGATGCCTTTGTAATCCACGTCACCGTTTTCGTCGGGAGTTAAGCGCCGAATACTATCCAGGATAGCAACTACTGACGCAATCACGTTGGCGTCACGCTTAATGTCTGTTCCATTAGGAGCTATCTTACCCCTGATGGCGGTGGTGTTGCCGTCTGTTTCCAGGTTAATCCAATAGGGATTGGGCCACGTTCCGGCTAGACGGGTCTTGCCACTGCCGGGTTCACCCATGATCACTGTTACCGAAGCCATTATTTCTCCTTACTCAGAGATTTCAGCCAGTCGCTAATGATCTGGCTACCAAAGTACACAGTTACAAACTGCATACACTTACTTGTCATTTCTGTGGTCTGCCCGTAGGTTGCATGGCAGTTTTCGTGCAACGGTACCACATTGACCACGACATTAATACGGTCATAGTCTCTGTGTAGCTTACCACCACGCTTGATGAGCCAGTGATGGCCATGAAAATCGCGGTTGTGAATAGGTTGCCCGCACCAGGCACAGCGGGCATTGTATACGCTGATGACCAGAGACTTCCTTGCGGGTGTGGTACCTAGTTTCCAGTCGTAGCTAAAGTACATTATGGGCTTTCCATTGATCGCATACAGAACTTACCGGGCAATAGTGCTCGCAGCGTGTCCAGACTTCGGGGCGCTTGACGATGTAGTAACCACTCTCGTCCAGTAAGCGATTGTTAGCTACACGCTTAATGGTAACGCGCTGCTCACCTGCCCAGTCGTAAGCTTCTTCCAGGGTATTAAGTACTCGCTCTGCCCTATACTTACCGCCCTTGTGCACAGCATACTGGGCATCTTTGGCCCAACGTTCTTCGGCAGTACACTCTGGCATTTCTGTGCAGAAATGAGCAGTGACGCGCTCTTCAATGAATGCTTCAGTCTTGGTGTCTGGCCATACTGGCATATTGATCACGTCTACTGGCTTTTCGGGATAGCTGTAGCCAGAGTTGAGCATACGTTGTTGTTCACCAATTGACCAGTCCTTGTACACTACCACGATCTGGATGATCTCGACTGGTATACCGTTTTGTGCAAGCACCCATCTGTAGATGTTGGTCTGCTTCTCCCAGCTGGGTTTAGGGCCGTAGAACACACTGGCAGCCTTAGCTGTCTTGAGATCGTACAGGAAGATACCTTCTACCCTGTCAGGCTGTGCACTGATGGTGACGTTGCCCCACTTAGCGGTAAAGCGCTCTTCACATACTGTGGCCGGGCGGTCTACATTGGCTGCCCTAAACCACTCGTGCACAGCATTACCTAACATACTGTCTACGTAGGTACTGGCATCTCTGGGCAGATTGGGATGTAGTGCAGACAACGTCCTGATACGGGCACTATCGATCAAAGAAGTCACACCGATGGTGTTGGGTTCGTGGTCGGGGTAATCGCTGTGCGTCAGCGCATTAACCACAAACTGTGGTAAGTTGTATTGATTCATTCACTGGTCTCCTTGACCAGATTATACTACACTTCCTGAACAAATCAATACATTAAGCCAGGCTGTTACGTCGTGACCGGCTTGCCACATGGCAGTGACATCAGTGCTGTCATCAGGTGGACGTGTGGTAATCACTCTTTCCACGTTCGGTGCATTGCGCAGCTTGTAAGCTCTACTCAACGCATATACCGAACCAGGTCGTTGGCCGGTGTGTGCGTCGATCTCATCCCAGTCTTCCAAATTGATGATTGTAGTAGCCTGTATCTCGTGTGCCCATTGGGGCAACCAGCTGGCTTCACCGGCAAAGGAACAGATACAGGGAAAACCTAATTGGTCTAAGAGCATTACGTCAAAGATGCTATTGGCTACAACAACCACGGGTGGACCGTCTGGTTTTCTGTGCAGAATATCGCGGTTGAAGATACCAACGGCAGGATGTCCAGGCCAGGTCACATACTTAGACGTACCGATGCGTTCGTATTGTGTGAATACACGGCGCTTGATCGCCTGGCACTTCTCTACTCCATTGTCTGTATACAACATTGGAATGACCACGGCCCGTTTGTTATAGGTGCCCAACCGGAACTTGCGAGCAGTCTCTACTGTAATCCCCCGCGTTGCTAAGTAGGCAGCTGTTTGTTGATCAAACGAACCCTGGAATCTTTTGACTACATCTAAGTAGTCTGTGTAAACCCTGGGCGGCTCCACTGTATGGGTTGTTGTAGCTCTCTCCACGCCATCGACCTCCTGTAGATCACCGAATCTGTAGGCCCCATTGGGACTAGCCCTGCCATGCGTACAGCCATTCATACACTCACGACAAAACCAGTGGCCCGTATCCGGCTCGATGATAAATCTATCCTTGCCACCCGACCACGGACACGGTCCACAGTATGTATTATAGCTATTGCGCTTGTACGTATTGCCCGCGAAGTAGTAGTTACTCATGACGAACGCAGTCTCCTGCGGGTTATTGCGGTGCAGTTTTTACCTACGGGGTAACAACGTTGTAATTTGCCAGGATGAATGTGATGGCCCCCCTACATATCAGACAGAAGAGAGCTATAACTACCAGCGCGGTGAGTATATAGATAGCCAATGATACTACTTTACCGGCATCCATTTACGTCTCCTTTTTCTGTGCAGAAATTCCGGCGGCCAGTATGCCTTCACATAAGTATGCTTTATATGTACCCGTGGTTATGGCTGCCAGCTCATCTGCTGTAAGTACATTCTTAAGATAGATAGCTAAAAGCTTGCGATCAAAAGCAATAGCATTGTCTTTGATGGCTTTACATATCTCAGTTCTTACTGTCTTCACAAGAATACTCCTTGCTTGTACTACACCCTATCGGCCTTGATGCTTTAGTTCCTACATCCGCTACTCTACGTAACAACTCCTGCCAACCGTCAGACCGCTGGTGCCCTATAACTTCACCAGATGCAATTTCTTCTCGATTAACGTATACCTTGTACGTATAGTCGGCAGTGTTGTCAGGCCATGTGCCTTCATTGTGAACGTGTACTATTAACATCTCAAGCTACCCACAGCATATATTTGGGAAAGAATTTGGCCATGATCTGGCCGGGTTCGCCGTCGTTGGCCCGCATTAACTCGATGATATCACCGGTGGGTGTGCGCTGTAAGCTAATGTGCGCTTGGGCTTTGATGTAGGACGAGCGGCCATCCCGCACACTGCCGTCTTCGTTCTCTTGCTGTACCAGGATACATGGCGTCTGTTGTTGGGCCAGACCGGCTTCGCGCTTGAAGAGTTCTACCGTGTAATCAATGGCATACGCCACGTTATTCCTGGACTTGATCAAGTGGCTCATCTCGATCTTGTTGAGATAGTCGATGATCACCAACCCGATGCCTTTCTGCCTACGTTGCTTGCGCCATTCGGTAACAATGCGTTCGGGCGTCCAACCGCTACAGTATACATACGTCAGCCGGTCGCCAATTTGTTCGAGCACCAGTTCGTTGGTACGCTTGATCACTTCCAGGAAGTTCGGCCCCTTGATAGTATTACGTACCAAGTCGGCATAAGAGATACTGCTACCCGCTAGCTCTCGATCAAACTCGATCTGCATTTGGGCCAGACGGCGCATGTGCAACTTCAGGATGTTGTCTTCGTTATGGAAGTACAACACTGGCAGCTGGCGGGCATTTCTCAATGCGATTTGGTGGGCCGCCGATGACTTACCTACCTTGCTATCGCCCGACAGTAGAATGAGATCGTCGCTGTAGATATATGGCAGCATCTCGTTCAACTTATTCCAGGGAAAGCGCACGAAGGCGGCCCCCGACCTGATCATCTCTTGGCGTTGCGTAAAAAGCTGTTCGCCCAACAAGAGATGTTCTTGCATACCCAACACGGCCCCGCTGTCGTGTTGTAGCTCCCCTAACTCCATTAACGAATTCTGTGCAGAAACAAAGTCGCCAGTCTTGACCAACAACTCGCCTATGGCATGAATCTTACGCTGACGCTCTGACTCGCCCAACATATCTGTATATAGCTCGATAGACTGTGGTGTTAGTCCCGTCTGATCTACTACCACACCGGTCTTATCGGCCAGCATCCTGGGGGTAAGCGCCAGTCCTTCGTAAGCATACTGAGCTACAACATCCACGACCGGGTGGGTGTCTGGTTTGTAATAAGCAAACACGCGCCCCAAGGCCGCCTCGTTGTCTTCCCCTTCAAACTTACACAGACAGGCTATATAGCCTTCAAGGGATTTGTCCATTACTTTCCATTTCCTGTGTATTCTTCTGCGACTCTTCAATCATTAAGAAGTCTTCGTTGTCACGGAAACAGGCCAATGACGTGACCAGCAATAACACCACAATACAGAGTGCCACGATCTTATTCTTGAGTCTCATTCTGTTGCTCCTTCTTCACTTGACATGCCGCACATGGCTGCGGTACCGATTTAGGTGGATCGAACACTGTCTCGTGACAGCGTGGACATCGCCAGCCGGTAGCTACCTGCTCGAAGTACTGCCCGCACTTACAGATTATGCAATAGCCAAATCTAATTGTGGTCATACTTCAAGCTCCAAGTCAGTCACAAAGAACAGGTCAAGGGGATCGCCTTCACCGTGTTCGATCCAGCCGCCCATTTCCAGGGCCACTCTATCGAGAGCTTCGTACCAGCGTTCATCTTCTTCAGCTTCTTCTTCAGTGAAATTGGAACACCAGGGCATGTAGTACTTGCCACTGGGGGTTAAACTAAAGACACTGCCGAGTAGGTGATAGCCTAGCCGTTGACGGTCCGCTGCGATCTGCACGTTTTCGCGGGCCGCTTTAACCACATACTTCCAGTTAATGTCAGTCTTTAGTTGCTCTACGTATTCCGTTACAGTAGACATATCTCACCACATGTCGGGGCTGGTGGGCGCTTCTGGCTTGGCCTGGCGTTGGCGGGGATTCTCGCGCAGTTTCTTGCGGGCTATGGCCAACGCGTGGGCCATACCGTTGTGGCCCTTCTCGCCCTTCTTGATCACTACATACTGAATGATGGATTCCATCTCGCGGTTGCCGAATTTGCTCTCGGCCCTGGCCCAGTCTTGTTCGGCAGCGATATTGGGGAAGCCGATGACTTCACATTTGTCGATCAACGTCTGGCCGGTGGGTGTACTGGCGGGGACACCATCCAGCTCGCGTAGCATGTGGCGTGGATCACCGAAGCATTTCTTCCAGGCATAGCTGTTGAACCATAGCACGGGCAAGCCGCAGGTAGGGCACTTGTCGTGGTATTGGTGTACCCAAGCGCCACACTTACATTTAGCGCGCACGTCGTCGATCTCGTCTCTGCCAACGTGGCCCTGTAGCCTACTCAAGACTACATTTAGATCAATTGAATTGTACTGCACGTCCATGGTAATCTCCTTTGTTATTTAGTGAGTACGGTCAACCGAGCGGCACCATCGTTCCCGATGTCACCCACGGCTATAGTTTTCCAGTCTACATATCTACCTAACTGTTGCCGCAAGGCAGTTGTTTCAGCGGTTGGCGCAACCAAGACGATGACGGTCGTGCCGTTTTTCTGCACAGAATCACCCACTGCAATCTTGTCCTTGCGCTGTCCATGATACTTGAGCCGTAGAGTACCGGTCGGTAAGGCCTGTACATCGGCCAGTACTTCTTGCACCACGTTGAACTGGTCATCCACGGCAGCTTTGCGTAGTGTTGGAATCACTGCCCTGAAGCGTGTCCACAGGTTGGCGGTGAAATAGCTGCTCGCTTCCATGCCATGCGCTCGACAATAGGGCACAATGATGTCCGAGATGGCGACCAGATCGCTGATCACGGGTTCGCCCAACTTATTGCCTTCTTCTTCGGTGCCTACATCGCGCAGGAACTCGCGCAGGTTGGGGTAATCGTTGGGGTGTTCCATCCACAGCTTACCTAACTCACCATTGGTTAACCAATCGGTGAGCAAAGCCTGCACAGTCTGGTGGCCCTTGCGGTCCTTCTCGGCCAGGCCCAACATACGTTGTGCTACCCAGGCAGCCGCTGCCAGCTCGTGCTGTTGATCAGATAGATGTGCGGGCAGATCGTGTGCCGCCCGCTCGAATAATGACTCTATGACGGGGTTGTTGCTAAACGCTGTAAGTTCCACATTGCCTGGTTTACCAAACCGTGCCAACTTGACACGATTCGGAAGGCTGTCCTTTCTCAGCCATTTTAGACGCTTCACACGAGACGGCCGCAAGCGGTCTTACACTCTCATCCACGTCCGTTTTACCTCTCCGTGAACCCACTCCGGCGAGGGTTCGTAACGCCTCGCTTTCAATGTTGATCGCGGCGTTCCAATCACGATCTTTCCTTAATCCACAATCACAGACAAACAACCGGTTAGCTAGAGTAAGGTTAGACTTAATAGCACCACAAGATGAACATAGTTTTGACGATGGATACCAACGATCAATCTCGATATATTCACCGCCATACCAGTCTGCTTTGTATGCCAGCTGTCGATCAATCTCACCAAAGCTGCAATCGCTGATAGATAAAGCCAAATATCGATTCTTAACCATTCCGGCAACGTTCAGATCTTCGACTCCTATAATTCTATACGTCCTTGCAACTTCTGTCGTCATCTTATGAATGTAGTCGCTTCGTCTATTAGCTATGCGTTGGTGAAATCTAGCCAGCTTCTGCTTTGTCCTGTTCCAACGGTTGCTACCTTGTTGCCTACGGGATAACTCTCGATTAAGACGCTTCAGCTTTCTCTGTTCTACACGTAACAGCTTTTGATTCTCAAACTGTTGACCATTGCTCAAATAAGCCAAAGTATTGATCCCCAAGTCAATCCCTACTGAATTGTGTGGATGAACATACTCTTGCGGTGGTTCTACTTCAACGTTAAAACTTGCATACCAGTATCCTGCTTGCTTTGAAATTACAACTGACTTTACTTCTCCTGCAAAACGTAATACCTCAGCCATATTGATTGCCGAATCAAGTCTTGACAGACTTAGCCAGTAACCATCTAACCTAGCTCTGTTGCCATCCATTCTTAATGATAACCTAGAACGCTTACGCTACTTAAATCTAGGATAGCCTTTCTTGGTATCTGCATTCTTACAACGTCTAAAGAAATTTTGAAAAGCCGCGTTCAAATTTATGAAGCCGGTTTCGACTGCATTCTTTGTCACTTCATAAACCCAAGGAAACCGTTCTCTCTTGATAGCGTTGAACTGTTTCTTCAATGCATAGGCAGATGGTTTACCACCAGATTCATACTGTGTTTTCCACTCTGCCAATCCCCAATTAAACACAAACCTGGCTACGCCACAAGCCTTGAGTAAATACCGCTCTTGCTCAACTGTTGGATTTAGTCTGATCTTGTGTGATCGAAGCATCAATACTTATCTCCTGTGTTGCCAGAATGCGCAAGGCAAGCCGAATGGCAGCACTGTTGGATTCAGAACCGTACTTTTCACGAATCCTCTCGATGGATTCCATGTCCTTGCTATCTAACCAAATCGTTGTTCTATTCATATTCTAAGTATATCACAACGCCATATATTTGTCAAGTCAAATGCGTTGACACAGATTATCGTTGGTTGGTACAGTTCTTATTAGTAGTTGTCAATCCCCACATTGCCTCCAAATGTGCGGGCATGTGCCAGCCCGCTGTAGGATTTCCTAAAAGGGCATACTTCTCAATCAGTGAGAAGTCTAGCCAGTATTCTTGCAAAGCTTTGCGCTCGCCCTTACCGGCCACCAGGGGTAGGTAGGTAGCGTACTCACCGACACGTTCTTCTGTTTGCAACCAGGCTTGCCAGGGTATTAGATAGATGGCGCGATTGGGGCAGTTCACCGTACCCAGGCCCAACCAGCTACCGTGTGTTCTAGCTTCTTCCCACAATGAAAGCCACTTACGCTGGCGCTCGTTAATGGCATCGAAGGGAAACGACTTTCGGCGGGAGACATCCACCACCTTGACTTCCACATAGAAGCCGGGGCCAAGCGGATTCATCACGACTAGATCGGGGCGTCCGGGTTGTTCCTTCACTCCTGGAATATCGGGCCAGTGGTCGGGCCACAGCCCGTATTCATAGCGCAGCATACGGTACAGCTCCCGCCGTACATTGGATTCATTCACGACTACTCCTTGGTGATAGCTTTGTAGCGGCGTTTACAGCCGGTAGGTAATGTTAAGATTACATACCCATTGCATAGCAGTTTTGCCAGCCGATAGTGGACGCCGCGCTTGTGCATGTGTAGCGCTGCTTGGGCGTCGGCTAGCAGCATATTGCGCTGGTACTTGCGCTGGTAATCCAGCATAAACTGGTGCAACTCAAGATCAATGTCAGTAATGATGGGGGGCCGATTGAATTTGTCCATAGTCGTATTTTAGTTCAATTGCTAGATTGCGCAACTGAACATACTATGGTACAATTGTTGCGAGGTGATAAATGACTGACGCCAATATCGTCCAAATGGATAACGAAATTATCGGGCAGAATCTTATTGCGGTATACAACTACCGCATCGAACATCCGCACAGCACAGTAAAAGATGCTGCGGCAGCCCTGGGCCTGTCTTATCAGACAGTGCTGACTTGGTTACAGGAAAACAGGTTCGCAGACTACATCGCTGAAATCCACGATCCACGTAGTGACTTGGCACAAGCGACTGCGCTTAATAGCTTGCCTGGCATCGTGGAATCTATGGCTAAAATCGCTACTGGCAAGCTGGTGTTGCGGGGCGGCAATCCGCAAGCTGCCGCAGAGTTTGTGTTGAAGGTGGCGCAGTTAGGCGCGCACTTTGAACCCCGGCAAACCGGCAACGCCACCCAGGTCAATGTCTACGTGCCTGAAATGAACGTAGGGGGTGAGCCAAAGGCCCACCCCGCTACAGTCATCGACGTTTAGGCGAACGCGCCGTCGGAATCCACAGCTTCGGGCGCAGCATCACCCAGTTCCGTGTGTTCGCCACGGGAACCGATGAGCACGAGCCGCTCGCACACGACCTCGAAGCTGGCTCCGCTGGTACCATCGTTCTTTTGGTAGACGGTCGGGTTACCGGTGGCATCGGGCTTGAGACGGCCTTCAATCATGACCTGGCGGCCCTTGGTCAAGTACTGCGCGGCGATCTCCGCTTGCTTGCGCCAGCAGGTGACACGGAACCAGGTGGTCTCGGTCTGCTTCTCGCCTGCCGCGTTGTTCCACATGCGGTTGGTAGCCACGCTCAAGTTTGCCACAGCGGTTCCATCGCCTAAATATTTTAGTTCGATTTCCCTGCCAAGATTTCCCACGATGATAAGTTTCTGATATGCCATGTTAATTCTCCTTTAAGATTATGTTTTGGAATCTATGATTATTGCTTTAGCAGTTTTTCTACTATAACCACCAATACGGTGGGCCGTTTGATTATATCCAGGTACTTCTCTGTTATGTATTTCTGTGCAGAATTTTTCGCCAGGGGCAGGCGGCTACTCCCACCCCTGGCTCACTAAGGAGGAAACGATGCGAAGGGTTCACGGCCCTTCAGGCACAAAGAGCATGACTTGAACATGCACCTACGGTTTTGGAGACCGTCGTTCTACCATTAAACTATCTCTGCTAATTAAGTAGGGCGAGTGGGAGTCAAACCCACCACAACAGTTCTGTTTTAAGCGCGCCTGTCGTTCTTCCTGAACTATCGCCCTATTAAATCTTGTTGCTTCAGCAGTTTTTAGAACTGCGCGATAATGTTGGGGGCCGCAAGGTCAAACCCCACTACGTCGAGGTTGTCGCTTCGAGTTGGGTCGGCAATGCTGAAGCCGGTGGCGGTCATTCCTACAACGACAAGCTTGGCACTCTTGTTGTACTTGCGCTGGTATTCGTCCAGTGCTTGTACCGGATGCGGCCTGCTTTGCCATGTTTCGTTGTCTGTGTAGGCTACGAACTTATCAATGTGCAACCCTTGCTTGGTAGCATACATCATCGGTAGGGCGCAGTTGGTGCCGCCCATCGGGATGCGTTCGATGGCCCTGATGTTGTCATCCAAACGACGACGGGGTGAAATATCCAGCGGCACTAACTCGTGCGAGAAGCCCATTACCAGCGCACTGGGATTGGCAGACATTGTAACCATCGCCATAGCCGCAGACGCTTCGCGGGGCGTGATTGGCATACCAGCAATGTTGTTCCAGCCCATACTGCCAGAGATGTCCAGAGCCAGCAGGTATTGCTCGTCGGTTTGTTCCACGCTACCGAAACTGGCGTAGAAAGCCTTGTCCAAAGCATCAACTACTGCTGTCACCGGGTTCCAGACAAGACTCCCCTTGTCACCATGGCCTTGAGCATAGGTACGCATAGCTACTAACACACTCAGGGGGTGGATGCGGGCCTTTACCAAATGTTCTGTATCGGTGAGTTGGTTAGCCACCAGACGAGCCTCTGCCGTGCCTTGAGCCACTGTGCCGTTGGCTGTCATGCGGGCCAGGTTGCGCAGCAGGGCCGTCATCGGTAGCCCCTTATGTAACAGCGCCGACCAGACATCGCGGCTGCCCAAGAATTGCGTAGGTATCATCTCCCACGTCAGGAACGGACGATTCTGTGCAGAATCGGTAGCCAGTAAATCGAGTACCGCACGCTCCGTTTCTGCGCTCTGTAATTGCAAGAAACGTTCAAGGTTAGTCAACTCACTATCGCCGTGTGTCTTTAGTTCCCCCTTCACAATCCAGTAGAACAGATTGTCGAGTGATCCGTCAACCTTCGGGTGACTCAGACGCAGAATGTCACGATGGGACCAACCACCCCGTTGGCGATATTTTACGACCTGGTACAGCACATCGGGTACCGACTTCTCGGTATACCACTTCGAGAAAGCGTTGCGCATACCGGCTGACCAGCCCTTTAGCTTATCAAGCATCTCGGCCAACTGCAAGATATGTGTACCAGTGCGCGCTACCTGTGGAATAGCACGGTAGGCATACGCTTTGGTGGCCACGTCGCCGTGCTTGATGGCCAGGGCTAACGCGAACAGCGCCGGATCGTTCTTGGGAGCGCGGCCTTTCACCGACACATCCACGATCTCGTTAACTGTGCGAATACCGGCCTCGCGCACACACTCGATGACCACGTCAGCGTTGTCAGCTGTCATCTTCTGCGCTGATGCGTAGTAGGTGGGCTTGTCACTACCCAAAATCAGGAAACGTTGCAGTTGTGCCCACTTGTCGATGCCAAAGGCGTAGCCCCCGGCATTGTTCTGCATCATATCCTTACGGCCTGGAATGGGCTGCGACTGTGGTGTGTTACGCGGATTGTATAAACTCGTGTATGTCATCTACGACTCCTTTATAAAATATGTATGGACTGCGGAGTAAAAGTACGATGTTCCTTTTATGTATACCGTGGCAGAAAATACATCTCGTTCGACACGATCTACGTTCTGCATGCCAAAGTAGTACCGTTTGATAATAAGTTGATCTTCCTGAGTGAAGGCCACGTATTGTTCAGCAAAAAGATGACCGTCATTGTAATCTAGCTTTACATCAACTTGCACGCCGTCGTTAAACACCAGTGTTACTGGCATTCTCGACTCTATAATATAGTCTAACATGTAGCCTCCTTTAGTGAATTGCACGGAGAAGTAATTGCAGTGGAGTTATTTTTTACTTTGACAGTGTATGTTAATCCACCACATCCGCCCCGTGTTTGATAAGTCCTGCCGAGAAGTGACCAGGTAGGTGTAATCATTAACAGTGATAACCTATCCTATCCGCCCGGCATAGTGGGGAGAGAGGGAATCGAACCCCCAACCAGGACTCCCGTAGTTAAAGTTCCAACTCCGACCTAATTTGGTAAGTTTGTGCCGGAACTTAATTTCAGTCTTGCACTACCATTGTGCTATCTCCCCGTAATAAGCAGAGAAGTTAGTAATCGAGCATTTTTATCGCCTGAGGATAACACTCAATCCACGCCCTGCTTATAATTTCTATTGCTACGCAGTTTTTTCCTTCAGCCGCGTACCTACCTATACCACGATTACCGGGAGTTGAAGAGGTTGACGGCCCCGACCACCAAGGCTACAGCAAAAGTTAGCCAGAAAGGCACCGGCGGCTGGCTGAAAACGTGCGCTATACATGCGACCAGTACCCATAAGATGCAGGACAACATTAAGCTGCCGATCAGATAGCCAATGGCCTTATTGCGTTCTTGCCACAATTTCTGTGCAGAATTTTTAAGGACACGCCACCACCATTTAGGCGAGCGCCAGTCTACTTTTACAGCATGAGATCGTGTATCTTTAGTCACTCTTCCCCCTTACGACTTTGATCAAAATGTCCATGCGGCCCATCCAACGTTCTTCGTTGTTATCGCGCCAGTAGTCCTTAATGATATTCATAGCACACACATCCGGCGCGGTATCAGTGCGTCGAACATCCAGTTCAATACCTAGTTGACGGCACTTGTCCAGCAATTGCAAGAACGATTTGCTGCCCAGTGCAAATACACCCTCAATCACCAATTGTTCAACACCTTGATCGTTGAGCGTGTCGATGGTATCCAGTAAGTCCAGCATACTCTGCCGCCATATCCAATAGGACGAGCTGTTGGGATCACAGTTGCGCATAGCTTCCCGTCTCAGTTCGTCCATATCAAGATAGGGTAGCTCTTTCAGTTCTGGATCAGTTGTCCGTAAGTGGGTCTTCCCACTCCCCGGCAGGCCCGCGATCACGATTACGTTCATAGGGATTCTCCCGTATCATAGGTTTAATAGAGATCGGCTGCGAAGCTAGTACATCGATCTCTAGCAATGAGTCATCGACTCGCAACAGGGCCAGTTGTGCCCCCTCAATTTTAATGCGCTTGGCATACACTGTGTTGCTATGCGTTGGTGTAATGTAGTACTTGACAATCAACATGTAGATTCTATGCTCCTGTGATGTGTTGCTCGTGCAGTTGTTGGACCGCGCGTAAAATTCTCTCTTTTAACAGGAAAGATATAAGCGTGTTATACACTTGACACATTTGTATAATATGCTAAAATAACAATATGAGAAAGACATTCAAGTATCGACTTTTCCCGACACGTGGACAAAGAACTGCTATGCAGAAGTCTTTGAATGCTTGTCGTTGGGTATACAACAAGGCGCTCGAAACCAGGAAAGAGGCATGGGAGCAACGCCAAGAAAACGTTAGCCGGTACGATACCTTCAATATGATTCCTGTTTGGAAAAGCGATAACCCGTTTTTGAATGATGCTTTCTCGCAGTGTTTGCAAGATTCTTGTACCCGCCTCGATTTGGCGTTTCGTGCTTTCTTTCGCCGTGTCAAAGCTGGCAACAAACCTGGTTATCCACGCTTCAAGTCCTGTAATCGCTACGATTCGTTCACCTATTCTCAACGCGGTTTTGGTCTCGACGACAATGGTAGATTATATCTTTCCAAGATCGGCCACGTCAAGATTAAGCTGCATCGCCCGCTTGAAGGTATAGTCAAGACACTCACTATCCGGCGCGATAGCGCCGGTAACTGGTATGCCTGCTTTAGCTGTATCGTAGAACCCAAACTGTTGCCGCCTTCGATTGAGGCGGTAGGTGTTGATCTTGGCCTGACGACTTTCGCCGTGCTTTCCAATGGAGAAAAGATCGAGCGCCAGCGATGGTTTGAGCGTGACAAGAAAGACATCGCCCGTTTGCAACGCAAGAAGGAACGACTGTCTAAAGGCAGCCCGGAGCACCGTAAGACCGTTCATGCCCTGTGTCATGTTTACCGACGGCAAACCAACCGGCGCAATAACTTTAATCATCAGGAAGCGCGCAAGCTGGTGAACAGATACGGCTTAATCGTTTTTGAAGACTTGAACATTATCGGTATGCAAGCTAACAGCAACCACACTATCAACAAGGGTATTGCTGACGTAGCTTGGAGTCGATTCATAATCCTCACAGAGGCGAAAGCGGAAGAAGCTGCGCGTTCTGTAATACGAGTCAATCCCAAGAACACGTCGCAAATGTGCTCTGGCTGTGGCGAAATTGTCAAAAAAGACTTGTCTGTCCGTGTCCATTCCTGTCCTCGTTGCAACCTTGTCCTTGACCGCGATCTTAATGCCGCTCGTAATATTTTAAGCCTGGGACTACAGGCTTTGAGCTTAGGCTCTGGAAGCCCTCGTATTCATACGGGGGAGTAGTCACAGGAGCATAGAGTATAATACTGTTATGCCCAAGGCCATATGGAACCGCAATAATCCCGAACGCTTGCTCTACACTCCACGCTTCAAGGTCGGCGACACCATTGCCTGGTACGATACCGACAACAAGTTGCGTGACGGTATCGTCGCTTACGTGGCCATGGCCGACACGGTAGTACCTAAGCACTACCTACGCCAGCCGGGTAGCCATTTCAAATCACGTAAGGCCACCTTTGGCCGTTACATCGTCGATTGTGGCCCCAAGAAGTTTACATTTCCCAGAGGTGAAACCGGTTACGCCGTCGAGTACCGTGCCGTCAGCTTCGGCAACGACACCGTCAAACTCTTCGATCCCTACGATGATGTTTAGTCTCTGGTTGCCCACTTCTTGAGCACGTCAAAGATGTGGTCGTAGTTGCCGCTTACGAATGCCTGTGGTAAGCCTTCTTCGTTGACAGCCAGCTGTGACCAGTGATCTTCTATGAACGGATAGACGTAATGTGGTATTTCAGTACCGCGACGATACAGAGTCAACGGACCGTATGTACCAGGTCCCCATTCGGCAGCTACGTCACCAGCGTCGTACACAAAGCTAACAATTGGTTGTAAATTTCCATCGTCACGCTCTCTGTCATCCGTCTTCCAATTCCCGCTCACAAAAATTAAACAGTTGTCCTTATATGTTGCTTTTAGTATATTCTTCATTGCTTTCTCCTTTGTTTCCATACCAGAATAGATACCGACTTCCTGGCCCGTGACAGGGCCACGTAGACCAGGCGGTTGTAGGTGTCTTCGTCCTGACAGCGACTATAATCACGCATCTGCACGAACACTTCGTCCCACTCGTTGCCTTGTGAGCGGTGTGTGGTTAGGGCATAAGCATACTTGATCTTGGCTGCGTGCGGAATGCGCTTCTTGTCTGTGGTGGTCTCAAGCAGGTAGTCGATCCACGCCTGGTCTTTGGTGTCGTAGACCAAGATGTAGTCTTCCCTACTGAAACCCTTGACACGTAGCGACCAGCACGGAAACCCATAGACCCTACAGCGGGTTGCGTCCTTTACCACAGCTACTTCGTTGGTGGCGAATGCTAGTATCTGACGACTAGTAAATGGATTCTTCTTGTAGTAATTGCTGGTAAAGATGATTCTGTCGCCTACGTTGTACTCGTCATCTCTACCAAGGTTGGTGCGGATAACCCGGTTTAGTCTATCGGCTTCGTCGTTAGTAAAGCATAGAGCAATCTGGTCAGTTGCGCCTGCCAGGTTTCCAAATCTGTAACCAGGGAATCCGTCAATGATCCCAGGTCCAGGTCTTTCTCTTTCTTGACGGCCTGCCGCGCGCTCAGGATAGCTGCCAAGAGCTTGTCGTTGCTGTCCTGACGCACCACTGTTTCCAGGGTTGAACCAGTACTACTGAAGGCCATACTGACATCTTCGCCTATGGGCAGCAATTGATTGGCGTCGCCCACAAACAGGATAAACTTGGCCTTACTACGTAACAAGGCCACGATATTCTGATTGAGCATTGACGCTTCATCAACAATGATGACATCGAAGGCTTCGGGTTGGCCCCGATATGTGTCGATAACAATGTCTTGTTCGGGGTCATAACGTAAGCCTAGCACACGATGAACTGTACCCCAGAATCTGACCAAGACGGCCCAACCATCCCGCTCGGCTACAAACTTGGCCCGCTGGACAGCAGCATTAGTGCTGGTACAGAAGGCCACCCGTGCGCCAGCTTTAGTGAATTGGCGCACGAGTTCACCGGTCGTGAAGGTCTTACCTGTCCCGCCCATACCGGATAGGTAGTATTCCTTATGGCCGTTCTGGAAGGCCCGCAATGTCATCTGTACTGCAAGACTCTGATCGTCGTTCAGTTGCGTAGCTGGCATTACGGACCTCCCGTTTTAAGTTTCAACCTATTGCCCGTGCAGTTTTCTGCACAGAAATTACCTCATCAATTGCTTGAAGAACGCTCTTAGTTCGTTGAGCAGCTTAACACGTAGCTCACGGGCTTCCTGGGGCGTCAAGTCGATGTACTGCTTATCGACTACGATGCCCAACAGCTCGTCTTCGAGCTGCTCAGTAACTTCGGGCATCAACATACATTCGGGGCAACGTTTGGGTACTCTGTCCATCACAAACCTCCCGTGATTTTCTTAAAGAGAATCGACCAACCTACTACCGACAGTATCAGCAGCAGGGGAACCTGGCACAGCTGCACGAACGGGATGGCACGGGCATCTGTGGCCGGTGCGGTTACTACTACAAACACCAACACCAGGGGCGCTACTGCAAGCAATACGACCAGCCCAACCAGCGTTAGTTTTAGTAGAACTATCATTGCCGGGCCGCGCCGCTAAAGGCTATAGCGATTGCTCCGGCCACTACTAGGATACCTAACACAACAGCTACCGTGGCCGGGTTAATCATAAACAGCATTTGTTCGCCAGCAGTTACACGCCCGTTGGTAGTTACGTCTACCGCTGCTGGGATGAGTGGGTAAGTCAATGCTCCACTCAGGTAGACGATCATTACAACCGCCGCAATAGCCATGATAATTACCCCTGCTTTAATACTACAACCCTGACCTTCCACGAGAGCCTCCTATGGATATTTCTGACGGCACCATCCACCCCAGTCGGGATCGGTGATGTTGTTCAACTGCCGATAGAGCGGTTTTTGTACGTTGCTGTAGCACACAGATAGCAACGTCTCATTTGGCTCTGGAATAGCAGCGATGATGACAGACAACAATACAAATAACACAATGATTGCCAAAACAATTTTTCCCATACCTCTCCTTTTCTGTGCAGAATTATAGCAACGGGCAGGATTTGAACCTGTTAGGACTCATCTCTGCTTCCTTTAGCCATTTGGGTACGTCTACCCACCCCTATGTTGCTACGCAGTTTTCTAGCAAAACTTCTCCGGCCCGACGAAATATTCCCGGCCCGTATAAACTTCTGCCGTAGAACAAAACTCTACGGCCAATATGAACTTCTGCCGCAGACGTACACTCTCATAAAAAAGGGGGCAGGAACCCGTGAGAGTCCCTACCCCTGTGTTGTAAATCGCTAGGCCGCTGCTTGGGCGTCGCGTTCGCGCTTGGCCTGGCCGATGCGGGTGTGGATGAGCTTCACCTGTGCATCGTTCGCTGCCTTCACGTAGTCGGGGATTGCTTCCCCAGGCTCGTACCAGCGGGCCGCAAAGCCCAAGGTGCGCGCCAGGAACGTGAAGCGCTTCGCGCTCTCTGTGCTGACTTCCAACGACAGCCAATCGCCTTCCTTAATCCGAACTGCCACCAACGTCTTGTTCTCGTCCATCGTAATCCTCCTAGGATTAGTAAGCGGGTTTAATTTTCTAAGATTTTGTACTAACCATCCCGCTTCCCTTATATATCTTATTGCTCCGCAGTTTTTATTTATGACTTGCCAGAGCATTTACCTACGACTTAGTCAATTACCTTGTAGGGATTTACTACAACATTCAGCACGGGGTAGGGCCGTTTGTCCAGCCCAATTTCTGTGCAGAAATTAGCGAGACACCACGATCTTGGCTTGCGGCCACTTGATGCACGCGGCTGCATATTCGGCCAAGAAGTTGAGCAGTCCGTCATAATCACCCCAGCCGTTGGATGGATTGAATGCCTTGAACCGTTCTGGGTCAGCGGTCAGTAGGCAGATGGCTTGATCGAGCGGCTCAATCAGTTGCCCTGCATACTCGATGTCGATTTCTTCGGGCCGCCATACGGCTTGGTATACACCAGCTTCACGCGCCATTGCGCCTAGATTGTGAGTGATGTTGGCGTGAAAAACCGTGTCGGTGACTTCTTCGGTGCTTTCTAGCCTAAACGGCTCACTGTCAGGGAAATACTTCTCAACTTCGTCAGCGGCCAATTCTCTCTGGACGCCATTCTCACGAATGAATACACCAGTACAACCCTGAACCAACACTGGTTCATCGACCTTCAAATACACATCAAGGCTCATCTTACACCCCCTTAGATTTTCTGTGCAGAAATCAGTAATTCGGCATTAGGAAGACGCCGTAACCGCGCTCAATCAGGATATTAGTGATACGTTGAATTTCGCGCAGGTCGTCATTTTCTTGGATATGCCCATAGTATGGCTTGTAGATTTTGCGGCCCGGCCGTTCGTAGAGATCGACGCCGATAGCATCCGCCAACTCTTGGCTTGCGTGTGTGGTAGGCTGCCAACCGTACTCGACGGCCACCCACTCAAGCTTATCTGGATATTCGCTGGAATCATATTGTAAGATGTCCAGTTCTTCGGCCACTCGCACCGGCACCACGGCCAGCATATATGCATCTGCGCCCATATTGTACCTCCTGTACTTTTGTTTGGTTGCTATGCAGTTTTCAAATAAGGGGGGATTGGTACATCCCCCCTTAGCACATACTACTTGGTCAGGCCGATGAACCTGTGCCCGAAGGCTTGCGCCATCGCCTTGACCTTCTGTTGATTGCACTGTCCTACATAGGACAGGTTGGCAATGCTCAGGCACTGCATCTCGGCCCAGCTAACCATCGGGCCGTTGTAGCCCTGGAACACCGGCACGTCTATGTACCTGATGTTGTACTTCTGGGCCAGTGCGCGGGCGTCGTCACTACAACCGACGATGGCTGCTTCAGCCCGAATCTTGGCACTCCAACGCTCGAAGTCAGCAATGGCGTGCTCACTGAGCTTTCCGACTACTGCTATCAGGTGCTTGGGTAGTTCCAGACCGAACAGACCACGGCTTTCTTGCTCGGCCCACAGCAGCTCAACCTTCTGGTCAACCCGCTTCTGGCCTAACAACGCCTTCTTCGCTGTACTATTGTCGAACACGAGTTGCCCTAGTCTCTTGGCGGCGTTTTGGTGCTTACCCGCCAGCTTGGCCAATAGGATGGCGGCCTGCGACGGATACATTCGGCCGCCGTTAACCTCGGCCAGGATGGTATCGCGGAGTTCCTGGGTGCTGAACTCGACGGTATTCTCGAAGCTGCCGAGTAGCGACTCGCCGGTGATGCGCACCAGCCAACCGAGTAGTTCGACGTGGTTCTGCTCATCGAGTGATGCCACGTGATTCAGCACCGCTGTAATCTCGTTGTCATTCAGTTGCGCGAGTTCTGCACAGAATTCGTCGAGCAGGTCGAAATCGTGGTTGTCGTAGTTCTCCTGTCCCAACGTCATCCCCATTGCCAGGCCAACGCGGTGAATGTTACGCAACTTGGGTTCGCCATTCTGGCGATATTCCCATTCGAGCGGCTGGCTGTGCAAGCCACGGGTGTACGCGTACATCCAGGTCTGGAAGTCCGTGAGTTGGACTTCATCAAACCCGCCGTCTCG
>Ga0265297_10004894_pt1 | contig 21189 bp, 22 predicted proteins | sample Munlanlwell13791_FD_192502 | JGI IMG/M metagenome (GOLD analysis project Ga0265297, IMG submission 192502) | Leachate microbial communities from a municipal landfill in Southern Ontario, Canada - Leachate well 137-91 | ecosystem: Engineered > Solid waste > Landfill > Unclassified | place...
AATGGCGTTTTCAGGAACAAAGTCCTCTTCCTTGTCGCTGATTTTGGCAACCCGGTTGGCCACGCCAATGGTCAAAGACCGGCCGCAGACCGGACAAATCTCGTTGTATTTTCTGGATTCTTCCGGACTGAGGCAGACCTTGCAGAGCCTGTGGCCGTCGTAATGGTACTTGCCTTCTTCGGGATAAAACTCAACCGTGTAAAGAAACTTTGAAGGGTCTTTGGCTTTTATGGCACTAACAATGGACTGATAATCAATATCTGTATCGAAAACATTGGCTTCCCTGCCCATCTTTTCCGGGCTGTGGGCGTCGCTGTTGGAAATTATGCAAAGTCTTCTGCCGTCCGGTATCCTCCAAATCATGGCCGGGTCAGCGGAAAGGCCGCTTTCCAGGGCGAAAATGTGCGGAGACAATTCCTCAAAGCATTCCTCGACCGAATCGAATCCCGACTTGGAGCCGAAGATGCTGAACCAGGGTGTAAGGCAGTGGGCGGGAACGAAAAGACAATCCTGAGAAACGCCCATGATTATCCTTAAAAGCTCTTTGGCGTCCAGCCCCAGAATGGGCCGTCCGTCCGATTTCAGGTTGCCTATGGCGTTCAGCTTTTTATTTATTTCCTCAACCACTTCCAGGCTGGGAGCGAAAATGACAACGTGTATCTTCCTCACTTTGTTGTTTTTGGCGTAAATGCAGCTTATCTCCGAAGTAAGAATGAAAAAAGTTCCGTTGTCGTCTTTTTTCAATTTAAAAAGCCCGGGAGCGGCCGGTTCCAGCTTTTCCTTCAGCTCGCTGAACCAGACAGGATGGGTGAAATCTCCCGTGCCCACGACTTTGATTCCTTTGATTTTCGCCCACTGGGAAATCTTTTCCAAATCAAAATCTTTGCTCGTGGCCCGGGAATATTTGGAGTGAATGTGGAAATCAGCGATGAACTTCATGCTTTGAAGACAAGGTATCCTTCTCTGGCCGTATCTTTCAGCTTAAGCCCGATTTGCTGCCCCTTTTTAGCTTTCTTGATTTTTTCTCCGTCAATTTCCATTGAAGAGACTTTTTGCTTGAACCTCTCTTCGGTCTTTGACTTGACTATAATCTCGTCCCCCACGGAAAGCGTGTCGGACAATTTAATCACTCCCACCTTTATCTTGTTGAAGTAGTGGGTGATTTTTCCGATTCTTTTTTCTTTTACTTTAACCATATTATTTTTTAATTAAGCAAGAATTATCTTTTTTGGATTCAGCAATGGCGCTTATCATCCTGTCCATCAGAATATCCGGGTCTTTCTCAAAGATAATCGTCTTGCCGTAGCGGCTGTAAACTCCTTTTATCAAATCCCTTATCCGGTCCGCCGTTCCTCCGGTTCCTTCCAAAACCCCGATCAGTTTTTTTGATTCAATGGCCGTGGTAAACTCGTGCAGCGTTCCTATCCGGCCGCAGACGATTATAACCCCGTCGGCTGATTTGGTCATTAAAACGTCCCTGCCCGTATAGTCGCCTCCGGTGTAAATCATTATGTCAAAAGCGTCCAGGGGCAGCTTGTAGGTCTTTAAATGAGCCCTTTCCGAGGCAGCCGGAGAAAACCCCACGTTATACCCTCCCGCCTCCTTGCAGCCGAGAGCGGCGTAATACGGAACCCCGGAAGTGGCTCCGGTAATCAGGGTATGCCCCCTGCGGGCGACTTCTTTTCCCAGCTCTTTGGATATTTCCTTGATGTTTTTGCAGCAGGGCGTCAAAACCGCTGCTCCGGAAACGACTATGTTGTATTTACAATATTTCATTTTTTTCACAAATTAAATAAAAGTTGGTATACGGCCTTTCACCCACCATTATCTCCCCTTTTTCAATAATTTTCAATCCTGCGGCCATTGCCAAATCTTCCAGCTCTTTCAAGGTGAACTTGTGGAAATAGCAATCGCTCGCCCCGTACCAGGGAAGAAGAATGTCGTCCTTGCCCAGGTTCTTGTTTTTGAAAAAAGAGAACTTCTGCTTTTCTTTCAGGTCCCAGACCGTTAAAATCATCTTACCTTTGTTTTTAAGAACCCTTTTCGCTTCCTTCAAGAACCTGAGGCGCATTTCTTTGGAGGGAATGTGGTGCAGGACCGCGATAACGTAAACTTTGTCGAAAAAGTCGCGGTCGAAAGCCAGATGGAATCCCGTGCCCAGCCAAAAGCGGGCCCGGGGATATTTCTCCTTGGCAATCTCAATCATTTTGGAAGAAAAATCTATTCCGTAATAATCTGCTTTTCTTTCTTCAAACAAAGGATAGAATCTTCCGCTGCCGCATCCGAGGTCGAGAATCTTGTCCTTGGAAGAAATGCCGTTGAAAAGGAATTCCATTTCTTTCCACTCCTTTTCCCTGACCTGGGAATACTTTTCCGCAATCTTGTTGTAATCTTCCTTTAATTTGTCTAAGATGTACTTAATGTAATTTTTGTCCATGAAACCAGAAGAACTGATAATTAAAAAGCTTGTTGAAATCAAAGCCGGAACTCCCGGGGATTTGTCTTTGGTTAAAAGAAGAGTGGCTAAAACGAAAAAAATCCTCTGTCCCGGCAATATCAAACTGCTTCAAGCATACCATAATCTTTTGGAGAAAAAAAGAATCAAGAAAAACAAAAAGCTGGAGAGCCTGTTAAGAACAAGGCCTGTCAGGTCGCTGTCCGGCGTGGTCAATGTTTCTGTCCTGACCAAGCCGTATTCCTGCCCGGGCAAATGCATTTTCTGCCCCAGGGAAAAAGGCATTCCCAAAAGCTATGTTTCCGGAGAGCCGGCGGTGGAAAGGGCTAAAAGACTGAAATACGACCCGTATGCCCAGGTTGAAAAGCGGATAGAGGTCTTAAAAATGGCTGGCCACCCCGTTGAAAAGATAGAGCTGAGGGTTATCGGAGGAACCTGGTCTTTTTACGACAAGAAATACAAAACCTGGTTCATTAAAAGATGCTTTGACGCCTGCAACGGCAAAAAAAGCAAAAGCCTGGAACAAGCCCAGAAAAAGAACGAAAAAGCCGAGCACAGGATCGTGGGCTTGTCTTTTGAAACCAGGCCCGACTTCATTAGCCTGAAAGAAATTAAAGAAATGAAAGAATTGGGAGCAACCAAGATAGAGCTGGGAGTCCAGACCCTTTATGACGACATCTTGAAACTGAACAAAAGAGGCCACGGAATAAAAGAAACAATTGAAGCGACCAGAATGCTCAAAGACGCCGGGTTCAAGGTGGCTTATCAGATGATGCTCAATCTTCTCGGCTCCACCCCTCAAAAAGACGTCGGGGCGTTCAAAGAATTGTTCAGTAACGAAAACTTCAGGCCCGACTCCCTTAAGATATATCCCTGCGCCTTGGTCAAAGAAGCTTCCTTGTACAAGCTTTATCTTAAAAAGAAATACAGGCCCTATTCGGAAAAAACCCTGATAGAAACCATTGCCAGAATAAAGAAAAGTGTTCCCGAATACGTAAGAATAGAAAGAATAATCAGAGATATTCCCGCCACCTCCATTATCGAGGGCGGAGCGAAAACATCCAATCTCAGGCAGATGCTTGACAAAAAAATGAAAAAGGAGGGCTGGCAGTGCCGATGCATCAGGTGCCGGGAGATAAAGAATCTTAAAAAGGGAAAAAATATTCGCCTCGTCAGAAGAAAATACGACGCTTCCAAAGGAAAAGAAATCTTCCTTTCTTTCGAAGACAAGCAAAACCTTTACTCTCTTTTAAGATTGCGCTTCCCCTCTTCGACAATTCTTCCTGTTTTAAAGGATTCGGCCGTTGTCAGGGAACTGCACACTTTCGGCCAGGCAGTCGATGTTTCCAAGAAAGATTCCTCTGTCCAGCACAAAGGCCTGGGCAAAAAATTGCTCAAAGAAGCGGAAAAGATTTCAAGGAAAAAATTCAAAAAACTGGCCGTTATCTCCGGCGTGGGCGTAAGGGATTATTACAAAAAGCTCGGCTACAAGCTGGAACAAGGATACATGGTTAAAAAGCTCTAAGGCAGCTCTTCTTTGACTATTTTCCTGTCATCCCAGGCCATTTTTTCTCCGTGAGCCAGGCATATCCACGGCTCGCAACCCTTGCCCGTGATTATGACCACGTCCCCTGCTCGGGCCAGGGACAAGGCCTTTTTTATCGCCTCTCTCCTGTCAAAAATCTTCATGGCTTTGGGAGAGCCCGAAGAAACGTCATCAATAATCTTCAAAGGGTCCTCGTCATAAGGGTCTTCGTTGGTGACGATGACCACGTCTCCGTATTTGTCGGCAATGCTTCCCAGAACCGGCCTCTTCCATTTATCCCTTCCTCCGCCGCAGGCTCCCAGAACGCAAACAAGCTTTCCGTTTTCCGGCTTCAAAAACTTGTAAACTTTTTCCAAAGCCACCGGAGTAAAAGCATAATCAACGAAAACCCGGAAAGGCGAGGAAACAACCTCTTCCAATCTTCCCGGTATCTGCTCTGCTTTTTTAACGGCCTTTTTACACGTTTCCAAATCAATTCCCTCGGACAACCCCAAAGCTATTCCGGCCAGAAGATTATAAACGTTGAACTCGCATAAAAGATTTGATTCGAATTCGATTCCCTTGACTTTGAATCTTGAGCCAGAAGAAGAAACAAAAACATCCTCGGCCCTGACGTCTGCCCTGAGATTGTCGATTCCGTAGCCGATGATTCTTCTGGCCTTGAAAGAATTGAAATATACGGCGTGCTGGTCGTCAAAATTCAAGATGTGCGTATCCTTCACAGCCTTGAACAATTTTCCTTTTTCTTTCTTGTAATTCTCGAATCCGCCGTGGGCCTCGATGTGCTCGGGATTGAGATTGGTTAACAGGGCTGTTTTGAAATCAATGAACCGGTGGCGGTGCTGCTTTATGCCTTCCGAGGTGACCTCGATTATGGCGTAATCGCATTTTTCTTTGACTGCTTTTCTTAAAAAGCCCTGGACCACGAATCTTCCGGGCATGGTCATCTTAAGCTTGTTCTCTTCAATCCTGTCTCCTGTCTTGAAAACAATGGACGACAAAGCCGCCACCTTGCAGCCCGCTTCTTCCAGAATCTTTCCGGCCACATTGACGACCGTTGACTTGCCGTTGGTCCCGGTAATGCCGATCACCTTGATTTTTTTGGAGGGAAATCCGTAAAAAATCGCCGCCATAAAAGAAACGGCGAAATGATAAGCGCTGACGACGAAATTGGGAATGTATTTTCTGATTGACTTCATCTTCCTAAAAACCTTAAAGCCTGTTTTATTCTTTCTTCCACGTCTTCAACGTTTTTGGGAATTTTTGAAACAGCATCGTCGATTTCTTCTTTGGAAAAACCCAAAGAAGAAAGCGCCTGATAAACTTCGTCTTTCTTTTTCGGCTTGTTGTTTTTCATTTCCTTGATTTGCCCGGAAATCTCCAAAAGAATCTTCTGCAGCTTCTTTTTGCCCACGCCCTTCACTTCCGGAGGCATTTCTCCCTTTTCCAGGGTTTCCTTGAGTTTTTCCAGGGAGCCGAATACGGCCAGGCTCATCGCGGTTTTAGGCCCGATGCCCGGAACGTGCTTCAAAGCCTTGAAAAGCTCCAGCTCCTCAAAAGACAGAAATCCGTAGAGCTCCAGGCTTTTCTCTCCCACGAAAAGAAAAGTGTAAAAATCCCTTTCTTCGCCCACCTTGATTTTTTCCAGGGCCGGGCCGGACAAAAAAACGTCAAAGCCCAGCCCTTGCCTTTCCACCATCGCCCTTTTCCCGTCCTTGTAGATTATTCTTCCCGATAAAAAGCTTAGCATTGATTAACTATACCATTATTTTAAAATTCGGGGAATAGCTTGCACAATTTCAAGAATTAGTGTATATATTTACTATATGCCGATTAAAAAATCCGCTAAAAAACAGCTTCGCCAAAGCTTAAAAAGAAAACGGGGCAACGACGCCAAGAAAAAAGAGACGAAAACGCTTCTGAAGAAGCTCTCTGTTTTGATTGAGCAGGGCAAAAAACAGGAAGCGGAGCAGATGCTCCCCAAAATCTATAAAGCAGTAGACAAGATGACCAAAGCCGGGCTTTTGAAGAAAAACACCGCCAGCAGAAAAAAATCTGTTTTTACCAAGAGGATAAACAGGTCTCTAAACGTCAAAAATTAACAGATCCAGGGCAACTTCTGGGTCTATTCTCCCTGTCTTTATATCCGTATCCAAATCGAGGATTTTTTGATACAAACCCTTAAGCTCTTCCAGGGAAAACTGCCTGGCCTGGGCCGCTGACTGCCTGAAAACAAAAGGCCGCATCTCCAACTCGCCGGCGCTTTTGTCGTTGACGTTCTTCACGCTGATTATGTTCCTCAACTGGTAGGAAATCATTGCCAAAAGATAGGGCACCGAATCCCCGTTCTCCAGATGGTGCCTTATCAGTCCGGCTGCTTTCTTCTTTTCTTTCTTGGCAATGGCGTCAATGGTGGCGAAGATGTTGGAATCAAAGCTGGGAAAGACCAGAGATTCCACGTCTTTTTCCTTTATCTCCCCGCCCTCGGCATAACTGGCAAGCTTATCGATTTCTTTTTTCATCCTCCACAAATCACTGCCCACGAATTCAACCAGCTTGTTTAGGGCTAAATTATCTATCTCCACGCCCAAATTACCGAATTCTTTTTTCGCCCAGCGCTTGGACTGCTCCGCGGTCAAGAGCTCAAAGCATTCGGTCTTGGCCTTGTCTTTCAGAAAATTAAAAAGCTTGTCTTTCAAGGAAACCTCTTCTTCGCAAAAAACAAGGATGTTTTCTGATTTGACGAAAACGCCTCCCTGGCCAACGAAGTCTTCTTTGAATTTGGAATTGGAAAAAGAATTGAGCAGAATGAAAAGCTTTTTCTCTTTGAACATGGAAATACTCAGGAATTCGTTCTTCAAATCCTGGAAGTTTATTTCTTTGCCTTCAAAAACCCTGAAATTGAGGCCGCTTTTGTGCTTCTTCTTGTATTCTTCGGCCAGTTCTTTCAATTTCTGCTTCAGCCTGTATGTGTCTGCTCCGTAAAGAAAAATTATCATTTCATTTTTGGCACGAAGGACAGAAGAAAGAACTCCTGCCTCCCTGTTTTATTCTTTTTATCCTGCCCCGGCAAGCAGGGCATTTTTCTCCTTCTTTTTGATAAACTTTGGCAAAATCCTGATAACGGCCCTTTTCCCCGGAAACCTTTCTGAAGTCGGAAAAGCTGTCGCCCTGAAGCTTGATTGCCTTTTTCAATGTTTTCTTGACGGCCAGATAAATGCGCTTCAATTCTTCCTCTTTTATCTTTCCCGCTTCCCTGAGCGGACTGATTCTCGCCTCCCAGAGAATTTCGCTGGCATAAATGTTCCCGATACCGGCGATAAAGCTCTGGTCCATCAAAATCTGCTTGATTTTTCCCTTTTTGCCGGAAAAGAGCTTTTTGAATTCGCCGAGGGAGAGAGTCATGGGTTCGGGCCCGAAGCCTTTCAGGATTCCTTCCAGCTCTTCTCTTTTCCACAATTCAATTTTAGCAAACTTTCTCAAATCAGACAAAGCCATGTCCAGCTTGCCGTCCAAAAAGAAAATTGCCCGCAAAAACTGATTCATCGGGTCTGACTGCAGGGCTCCTTTGGTTTTTGAGACCCAAACCCGTCCCTGTTTTTTCCATTTCCCCAGAAGGAGGTGGCCGGTTATTTTCTGATGAACCAGCAAAGCGTAACCGCCCGTCAAATCGAAAATTATGTTCTTGCCCCGGCGCCTGACATTCTCTATTTTCTTTCCTTTGATTTTTTTCCTTAATTCTCTGAAAGAAACTTTTTTAAAAAGCTTGGGAGAGTCGGTCCAGACATCAAGAAAGGTCATTCCTTTGACCCTTTTCTTCAACCCCCTGACGATTGTTTCCACCTCCGGCAGTTCGGGCATTTTAACCTAAAACCATTTGCAATTTATTGACTATTTCCTGGGGAGTAAAATGCGCCTTGACCAAAAAATCCTTGGCGCCGAGCTTCAGTCCTTTTTCAATGTCTTCTCTTTGGCCCAGATTGGAAAGAATGATTGCGGGAATGCTGCTGATGCCCGGTTCGCTTTTATACTTTTCCAAAACCTCGAAGCCGTTAATCCCGGGCAATATGAGGTCAAGCAGAACTATGTCCGGTTTTTCTTTTTTTATCTTTTCCAGCCCTTCTTCTCCGTCAATCGCCAAAATCGCGGTATATCCCACGGTGGACAGCTTCTTTCCCAGAAGCTCTCTCAGAAATTTATCGTCTTCGATGATTAAAACCTTCTTACTCATGATTTCTATTGTTTTATTTTACACCCGATTGGCTTTATTGTCTATGAATTAAAAGGAAGGGTGAAGTAAAAAGTCGAGCCGACGCCTTCTTTCGACTCGAACCAAATTTCTCCCTTGTGCGATTCGATTATGTTCTTGGCCGTATACAGCCCAAGGCCCGACCCCTCGGTTTCCATTTTAATCACATTGCTCCCTCTGAAGAATTTGGAGAAAATCCTGGACTGCTGGTCTTTGGGAATACCCACCCCGTTGTCAATGATTTTAAAAAGCGCTTCCTTGTTTTTCTCCTCCAAAGAAACGGCTATCCGGCCTCCCGGAGGAGTATATTTCAAGGCGTTCTCCACCAGGTTTTGAACGGCTATCACCATTTTTTCCTTGTCAATCATCACCAAAGGCAAAAGGCTTTTAGGCCTCTCCACCTTTATCTTTATCTTTTTTATCTTGGCTGCGTCTTCCGCATCGCCGAGAACTTGGTCAACCACGTCCTCCAGCTGCATCGCTTCCGGCTTGTAAAGAAAGCGTCCTTCTTCAATTCTCGACACGTTCAATAAATCGTTAATCAGCTCTATCATTCTCTCGTTGCTTTGATATGTTTTTTCCAGCAAGTCCCTTTGCTCCTCGTTTATCTTTCCCACGTCCCCGTCCAGAATCATTCTCAGGGTCCACTTGACCGCGGACAAAGGCGTTCTTAACTGGTGAGCGGAAATGGAAACAAACTCCGTTTTCATCCTTTCCACCAGCTTGTCCCTGGAAACGTCATGGAGAATAACCAAGGTTCCTTTTCTTTCGCCGGACCTGAAGTGGGAGACCGTAACCTCCAAAAACAAATTCTCTCCCAGGCGTATTTCTTTGCGGGAGATGCTCTTGATGTCCTTGGATTTGCCGGTCTTCAAAATTTCCTGCAGGGATTTAATATCGGTCTTTTTGGAAGAAAGCCTTAAAATGTTTTTCCCCAGAAGCTCTTCTTCTTTTTGATTCAAAAAAAGCTCGACCAAGGGGCTGATAATTTCTATTCTGTTGTTTTCGTCGAGAACCAGGAGCCCGTCGGTAAAATTCTTGATAACGGCCAGGGATTTGTTTTTTTCGTCAATCGCCTGCGTTTTAGCTTCTTCCGTATCTTCCAGAATATTCAAAAAGGCCAGCCTGATTCTGCGCAGTTCTTCTTCTTTTTTTTGCAGCTCTTCTTCTTGTTCCAAGCTCTCCATAAATGTATTTTACCACAATTTCAAATTTTCGCCAGAGTTTTTTTCTTCGTCCTCTAGGCCGGGTATTCGCTTAATCAGGCTTTTGAAATCAAGCTCTTCCAAAATATTTTTAACCAGGCGAGGGTCGTATCCTCCCCACTGGTATTTGCTTAAAGAGGTTTCCACGGGAACGTCTTTTTTGATTTCCGCCAGCTCCTTGCTCAAAAAAGCCATGTCTTTGCCGGCCGCAAGCTTGGCCCTTGTTTTCTCTCCTATTCTTTCATCGTCAATGCTTTTGTAAAGATTCTCGACTGTTTTGAAATCCTTGATGAGCTCCAAAGCCGTTTTTTCGCCTATGCCCTTGACCCCGGGAATGTTGTCCGAAAGGTCTCCTCTCAAGGCCTTGAAATCAATAAGCTCTTCTCCGCTCAACCCTTCATATCTTTTTTTAACCAGGTTTCTGTTGTAAAGAGCCGCTTCTTTTACGCCCTTGCTCAGAAAATACACGTTGGTGTTCTCGTCAACCAGCTGCAAAGTGTCCAGGTCCCCGGAAACAATGATGTTCTTTGCCGCGGGACGGGAAGAAGAAGACAAGGTTCCGATAATGTCGTCTCCTTCGAAGCCGGGCTTTTCGCAGACGGAAATGTTAAAAATCTTCAAGACCTCCTTCAGCTTGGGAATCTGGTCGTAAAATTCCTGGGGCGGCTTTTTTCTTTTGGCTTTGTACTGGTCGTAAGCCTGCTTCCTGAAGGTCGGCTCGGCCAAGTCAAAGCAAGCGGCCAGATACTTGGGGTTGAACTCCTTGATTATTTTAAACAGAACCAGAAGAAAACCGTAAATCGCGTTCACCAGCTCCCCCTTTTTATTCTTAAGCGGCGGCAAAGCGTGAAAAGCGCGGTGGATGACCGAATTGGCGTCGATAATCACGAAATTCTCTCTTTTATCTTCCATAAATTATTTTCCTCTTATCCTCTTTAAGAATCTTGAATTTCAATTCAATGACTCTCTTGGGAAGAATTTTCTTTATCTTCTCCGGCCATTCGACGGCCACTATGTTTTTAGAATCGGAAACGATTTCCTTGAATCCCAGGGCTTCAACCTCTTTAAAGCTGTCTATCCTGTAGCAGTCGAAATGATAAAAGTTTTTGAAATGGGGGGATTTCAATTTGAACCTGTTGAAGATGACGAAGGTCGGGCTTAAAATCCTCCTCTTTATGTTTAGGCCCTTGGCAAAACCCTGGAGGAAAGTCGTCTTGCCCGCGCCCAGCCCCCCTTTGAGAACGAGAATTCTTCCTTTTCCCGGGGAGGATAAAATCTTCAAAGCCAACTCTCTGCCGGCCTCTTTGGTCTCCGAAGGATGATAAGAAATGATTTCCATTACTCTGGATTATATCCAATTTGAAAGATAAAAACAATACTGATTGACTTTTCCTTTGAAATAAAGTAATTTGAAGAAAACATGGATGATTTTTCCGAAACAAAAAACATCATAGACGGCGCCAAAAACATAGTCATTGTGGTTGACGAAAACGCCGACCAGGACGCTTTCGGCGCGGCTCTGGGCCTCTTTTTCGCCCTCAAAGACAAAAAGAGCGTTTTCGTGCCCCGGGACAAAAACCCCAAAGAAGTGGCGGGTCTTTTGAGTGAAAATTCCGAACGCAAAAAATTCGTTATTTCGTTCAAAAACGAGGTCTCCGAAATCTTTTACGAAAAGAAAAGCGACGGGGTTGACCTTTACCTGACGCCCAAAAACATCGAAGACGCCAATCCTGAAAACTTTTTCTGCAAAATAGTTTCTGACAACGAAAAAAACTTTCTTTCCTCCCCTTCTTTTTTCGACCTGGTCATAGCTTTCAACATAAACTCCTTTAAAAAACTGGAGGGATTGTTCGAGGACAACATTGACTCCATTTATCAGTGCACCGTAATCAATATAAGCAACAACGAGGGGAACGAAAATTACGGAGAAGCCAATTTGGTTGAAAAAGGCATTTCCCTTTCCGAGAAAACCGCTTTGCTTTTAGAAGCTCTCCAGGGAGACATCAGCGAGAAAGCAGCCGGCTTCCTCTTGTGGGGAATAACCTCTTCTCTCGACAACCTGAAAACCGGACAGACTCTGCCCATCATTAAAAAACTGGTCCAGAAAGGAGGCAATTTCTATTTCAGCCACACCGAAAACGGGACAAAAAGAAAATTGTCCCTTCTGGAAAAGACCGTCAAGAATCTCAATTTTCTGGAAAAGGAGAATCTCTACATCTCCCTGCTTTCCGAAGACGACCTCAGGAGTACCGGTTCCAACTCGTCTGACCTGGGCTTTATCGTCGAAAAAATGAAAAACCTGTTCTTCCTCCCCTCTTTCGTCCTTCTCTGGGAAGGCAAGTCCTCTCCCCTGACCGTCAAAGGCGTATTCTATTCCGACCAGGAAGAAATTATCCGCAAGATTAAAAGCGCTTACAGGGGCGACTACAAAAACCAGGGAGGAATCTTCCTCACCAAAAAAGAAGACCTGGCTTCGGCCAAAAAGGAGATAATCACATTATTAATTTAATTTATGGAAAAAATAACGGGGAAAATAGAACTGGACCTGGGGTTTCTTTTTCAGGCCGAAAGAAAATTCAAGAATATCTCCGGCTATGTCCAGGCCATAGAAGAGGCATCGACGCAGGAAATGAGCGTGTTCGTAAAAACAATCATGGGCGGAGCGATTTACCTTGACGCTTCCGATTTGCACCTGGAGGCCGAAGAAGAGGGCGGCTCTCTGAGAATAAGAATTGACGGCCTTCTCCAGAAAGTATATTCTTTCACCCCCCTGGCCTACAAATCCCTCGTTTCCAGAATAAAACTTCTCTCCCAGATGAAATTGAACATAGAGAAAAAGCCCCAGGACGGCAGATTCACCGTTGTCGTGGAGAGCAATGAAAGGCCGGCAGAAATAGAAATCAGGGTTTCCACCCTTCCTTCGGAATACGGGGAAACAGTGGTCATGAGGGTCCTTAACCCCAAAAGCTTGATCAGCCTGGAAGAGCTGGGCTTGAGAAAAGACCTTTACCAGATTTTTATTGACCAGTCGCAGAAGCCCAACGGAATGATTATAGTCACCGGGCCTACCGGCTCGGGCAAAACCACCACTCTTTACGCTTTTCTTAAAAAAATAAAAAATCCTGAAATCAAAATAGTCACCATCGAAGACCCCATAGAATACCACCTGGAGGGCATTTCCCAAACCCAGGTTGACGCCAAGCGAGGATATGATTTTGCTTCGGGACTGAAATCAATAGTCCGCCAGGACCCGGACGTAATTCTGGTGGGCGAAATCAGGGATTTGGAAACAGCCAGCATCGCTCTTCAGGCAGCCCTGACCGGCCATTTGGTTTTCAGCACCCTTCACACCAACGATGCCGCCGGAACCATTGCCCGGCTCCAGGCCCTGGGAGAAAAAGCCGTTAACATAGCTCCGGCTTTGAGCATGGTCGTGGCCCAAAGGCTGGTAAGAAAGGTTTGCCCCGAATGCGGCCAAGCCAAAACAATTCCTCCGGCCATGTACGAAGAACTGCACGAAGCTTTGAAAAACCTGCCGGCCAGCGTGGAAGCACCCAAGCTTGACCCCAAAATGAAAATACTTTTCCCCAAAGGGTGCGAGGCCTGTAACAATACGGGCTATAAAGGAAGGGTGGGAATTTTCGAGGCCTTCATTGTTGACAGCGAAACCGAAGATTTCATTCTGACTTCCCCCTCTTCGTCGGCCATAGAAAAATTCGCGGCCGGCAAGGGAATGACCACTATGAAACAGGACGGGTATATAAAAGTTTTGAACAACGTGACCACGATGGAAGAAATTAAAAAGGCGACGGGATAAAATAAAACTGCATTGGCGAGCAATGCAGGAAACAATTCCTGAACTGGGGGTCTAACTTTAGCATTCGGGCTGAAAGTCAAGAATTTTCCTGAGGAATAGCCCAGTCGAAACCAAACAATCCGTTAACTACAGAAAATCCCTACCCCCAGTTCAAGAATCATTTTGTTCTACAAGAATAACACACTTTTAAAAGTTTGTCAAGGCCATGTAACTGGGTCGCACGACACAATATCAAGAAGAATATTATTAATAATCGCCGACCCAGACTGCCCTCTACCGCAAATCATTCTACCTTGATAGCCACAAGCTTTTACAATATATTAATAATATGCCAAATAATATTGAATTAGAGTTGAGGGCAGAAATTACTTTAAAAAAATTTAAAGCGATTTTGGAAAAACTGCGGAAAAGAAAAAAATTTATAAAAACAGACAGGTTGACGGTAATGTTTTTGGGAACGATAGGTAATCATGATTACGACATAAGAGTTAGAACGGGACGCGGCGAAGATGCTGAGGTTGTTTTTAAAAAAGGTGCATACCACAAGCATGATAGGATTGAGGTTTCGGCTAAAATCAACAAAAAACAATTTATTGATTTTGTTAGAATTTTTTGCCTTTTTGAATTTAAATCAAAAATTACAATAAGAAGTAATTATTTGTTTGACATGGGAGATGATATTTTTTTAACCTTAGTTAATGCTGGGCCCATAGCATATATTGAGATAGAAAAAATGTCGAATAAAAGAAATTTAAACGACAACAAAAAAAAGATAATAAATATTTTCAATGAGTTTGACATGGTTCCCCTGGAAAGCCGAGGTTTTAATGATTTGTGCGATCGTCTCTCTGTGTTTTCTGACAAACCGTTTAATGGAAAACCAAAAGATTTTGTCAATTTAAAAAAATTGCTTACTATTTATTGATTTGTTCTACCGAAGCAATAAAGTAACCACCCTTTATCGTTTTGATCTTCTTGATTTTATATGTTCTCCCTGTGGAAGATTTTTCGATTAATTTTTTGAATTCGAAAAAATTTAAAAAAGATTCACCCCTGTCCCCCAAAAAATATACATAATATTTATTCCATAGCTTTGACCAAAAACTATATTTTATCGGATCATCAACGTCGACAATAACCAGTTGTTTGGTCATCAACTTTAAATTGTTTATAATTTTATGGTGATAATCTTTATTGATGTGATGGAGCGTATTTTTGAATATAATTAAATCAAACTTGGTCTTATATGGTAGCTCTAATAAATTATGATTTGTAAAAATTATTTTCGGGTTTTTATTTTTTATTAAAGAAATGGTTTTCCAGCATATATCATTTCCAACACAGGCTTGCGGATAATATTTATTATATAATAAATTTAAAATGTTGCTCTCTCCACAAGACGGGTCTAAAATTGTTTTGGGGCTACCATCTATTAAACTCAAAAGTTCTCTCTCTATTTGAACTGAAGAAAGCCGACCAATTGGTTTTATTAAATATTTATGTAAAAAATACAAAAAGGTGAACCGATTTTTGTTTATGGAATCAATTTCTTCTTCTGGCGGATTATGGGTCTTTTTACGTATCTTTTCTTTAGATATTCTTAATATCTCGTCATTCTGATATGCTAATTTATATCTATTATTTTTAACAAAACACCCTTTTATGTTTTGCGGGTAATTTTTAATTTTTCCCCTGCTATGAGCTATAAACGCTAATCCTTTATGTTGTATTCTTCTCCCCCCGCAAGAAAAATTATTATATACTGTTGCGATAGGTTCTAATTCATTTATCTCCAAGCCAGTTTCTTTAGATACTATACGATTAACTGCGTCTATAATATTTTCTTTATCATAAACATATCCTCCGGGTAGTTCCCATCCGACATTCTTATTAAAATCTCTTACTAGAAAAATCTCTTTTTTAGAATTGTAAATAGAGACTATAATAAAAAAGTGTCTTTTTTTATATAAACAAAAAGCTCCTCTTGAGATGGGTTCGTTATGAATAATTTCTATTAAATCGTATAGTTTTTTATAAGACTGTATCTCTCTTAACGCCATAAATAATTAAAACAGAATATTACATAAAAGTCAAGTAAACATCTCCTTGTTAAAATGCGTGACTATAAGAGCTTAGGGTTTACCAAAAGAGAATTCGGGAGTATATTAAATATAACAATGGAAGATAACGAAGAAATAATCGAAACAACTTTAAGGCCCAAAAAATGGGCCGACTACATCGGCCAGGAGCGAATCAAAAAGCACTTGAAAGTGATGATTGGGGCAGCCAAAGAAAGAAATGAAATGCCTGACCACATTCTTTTCTACGGACCGGCCGGATTGGGAAAAACAACCCTCGCCTACCTCATTGCCCAGGAGTCAAAAGCCAACATCAGGGTCACCTCCGGACCCATAATCGAAAAATCCGGAGACCTGGTGGCCATTCTGACCAATCTCAACGAAGGAGATTTTCTTTTCATTGATGAATGCCACCGTATCAACAGATTCGTGGAAGAATATCTTTATTCGGCCATGGAAGATTTCAAACTCAACCTGATTTTGGGCCGGGGACCCATGGCCAGAAGCATTGACCTGAAGCTCCCCCGCTTTACCCTGGTCGGAGCAACTACGAGAATCGACCTTCTCTCCGCTCCCCTGAGAAGCAGGTTCGGAGCAATTCTCCAGTTGAATTTTTACGACCAGAAAGAAATCGAGGAAATCGTCAAAAAATCAGCCCGGATTCTCAACGCCAAGATAGACGAAGAGGCAATCAAGGAAATCGCCCAGCGCTCCAGGTTCACTCCCCGGACAGCCAACAAGCTCTTGAAAAGAGTAAGGGATTTCGCCCAAATAGAGGGCAAGGGAATTATAACCAAGGACCTGGCGGACAAGGCCCTGGACTTTTTGGAAATAGACGAACTGGGACTGGAGCCGGGAGACAAAAGAATATTGGAAACCATCATCAAGAAATTCGACGGAGGGCCGGCCGGCCTCCAGGCTTTGTCAGCTTCCACTTCCGAGGAAAAGAATACCATTTTGGAAATCTACGAGCCGTATTTAATCCAGCTGGGATTAATCAAGAGAACCTCGAAAGGAAGAATCGCCACCGAGCTGGCCTACAAGCATTTGGGAATAAGATGCAAAAACAATCAAAAAAACTTGCTCTAATCTTTTTTCTTTTGTTAATCTTCCAAACCGCCAATGCGGAAACGGTTCTGATAAACGAAATCTGCTGGACAGGAGACCGGGAATCAAGCTCCAATGAATGGATAGAGCTGTACAACAATACGAATCAAGACATTACTCTCGATAATTGGAGAATCATTATCTCTGAAACAAAAACAATCAACCTTAAAGGAGTGATTCCGGCTAACGGCTTTTATCTTCTGGGCCGGAATAAAAACCAGACAGGGCTGGACTTAATTCACAACAAAGCTTTGAACAACAAGGGAGAGACAATAAAATTGATTGATTCCAAAGACAATGTAGTTGATTCAATTGACTGCTCCGAGGGCTGGGATTACGGAAACAACGAAACGAAGAAAACCATGGAAAGGTCTCTTGATTTGAAATCCTGGCAAACAAGCTTAAACGCGGGAGGAACTCCGAAGCAGGCCAACGGCTTGATAAAAGCTCCCGAACAAAAAGCCCCAAAAACACCTGATGAAAAAAAGAATAATAATTATTCCGCCCTATCCTCTCTCTTGCTTTCTTTTTTATCAGGAGGAATTGTTGTTTGGACTAAAAAATTATTAAATCAATCCTAAAGCAATATATTATTGCAACTTTTCCCTTTTTGGAGTATATATAAGGCATGAGCGGACATTCTCACTGGCACTCCATCAAATTCAAAAAAGGGGTGGCTGATGCCAAAAAAAGCAAAATATTCTCCAAATTAGCCAGAGAAATATCAATCGCGGCCAGGGACGGAGGCGCTGATTTGACTTTCAACCCGAAACTGAGAACCGTGGTGGACAAAGCCAAAGCAGTGAACATGACTTCGGACAGCATTGACAGAGCCGTTAAAAAAGGCGCCGGCGAACTGGGAGGGTTTAATTTTGAAGAATTCGTTTTTGAAGCCTACGGTCCCCGGGGCACGGCCTTAATAATCGAGGGGACGACCGATAACAAAAACCGGTCCTTGGGAGAATTAAAATTAATCTTAAGCCAGAACGGGGGCAAAATGGTTGACGAGGGGGCAATCAGGTGGATGTTCGATAAGAAAGGAGTAATCCTTGTCAATAAAGAAAACCTGAAAGAAAAGGACGACATGGAGCTTCTGGCCATAGAGTCGGGAGCGGAGAATTTCGAATGGCAGGACGACGGACTGGTTGTTTACACCAGGCCCGACGAATTGGACAAGATAAAGAACTTTTTCGAGGACAATAAGATAAAAACAGAGTCCAGCGCTCTGGAGTGGGTGCCCAAAGAAAACACGGAAATAAGCGAAGAAACGAGAGAGAAAAACCAAAAGCTTTTTGACGCCCTGGACGACCACGACGACGTCCAGAACATATATTCTAATTTCAATCTATGATAATTTTAGGCATTGACCCGGGAACAGCGACAACCGGCTTTGGCATAATCCAGTTCCACAAAAAACAATTGGCCTGCATAGAATACGGGGTAATCGAAACGCCGGCCAAAATGGACATGGGAGAAAGACTGCAGATACTGAACAAAGACCTGGAGAAAATTATTAAAAGGCACGAACCGGAAATAGCGGCCGTTGAATCGCTTTTTTTCTTTAAAAATCTCAAGACCGCTGTTCCCGTCAGCCAAGCCAGAGGAGTGATACTTTTAACTCTTTCCCACAGAAACGTCTCTGTGAAAGAATTCACTCCCCCTCAAGCCAAGACAGCCGTGACCGGATACGGCCGGGCGAGCAAAGACCAGGTCCAGAAAATGGTAAAGCACATTTTAAATCTGGACAAGATACCCAAACCAGACGATGCCGCCGATGCTCTGGCCATCGCCGTCTGCTGCGCCCAGCACATGGAAAGTTATAAATTCAAACTTTCTTGATTTTTCTGAAATTCCTTTTGCCTGACTGAATCACCATATTCTCGATGGTGATTGTTTTTTTCCAATCTTTTTCAATAAAAGATTTTTTTTCTTTGATGATTTTCACTCCCCCCTGCTCCACCAGCCTTTTCGCTTCGGCTTTCGATTTCGCCAAACCGACTGAAACCAGCAAGTCCAGAATGCTCATTTTCTTTTCTTTGATTTTAATTTCCTTTATCTCCGAGGGAAGATTCTTTTCCTCGAAAATCTTCTCGAATTCTTTTTCCGCTTCCTCGGCCTTCTTTGAAGAATGAAAATTGGCGACGATTTCCCTGGCCAGCCTTTTTTTGACGTCTCTGGGGTTGGCTGATCCCAAGGCGTTCTTTATTTCTGCCAAAGGAACGCGAGTGCAGGACTCAAAATATCCGAGAATCAATTCGTCCCTCAAAGACATTATTTTGCCGAACATATCTTTGGGGTCGTCCAAAATATTGATGACGTTGCCCCAAGAAGTGGACATTTTCCTTCCGTCCAAGCCGTAAATCATTTTCAAGGTCATGATATCCTGCGGCTCCTGCTTAAAGAATCTCTGGAGCTCCCGGCCCGCTTTCAAGTTGAAAAGCTGGTCGAATCCCCCTATCTCCAGGTCTGCTTTAACGGCCACGGAATCATAGCCCTGGAAAATAGGGTACAACAATTCATGCAAGCCGATTTCTTTCCCGCCTTCCCATCTTTCCTTGAAATTTCTTCTCTGAATCATTTGTTGGGCGGTGAAATTCATGCAAATCTCAACCAGTTCTTTTATCTTCAGCTTATTCAGCCATTCGCTGTTGTATCGCACGTCTGTTTTTTTCAAGTCAATAATTCTCCCGATTTGGGGAAGATAATCCTTCATGTTTTCTTTTATTTCCCTGGCGCTTAATGGCTTCCGCATGGCCGTCTTGTCAGAAGCGTCTCCGACCATGGCCGTAAAATCTCCGATAATCAAAGTGACCCTGTGCCCCAAATCCTGGAAGTCTCTTAATTTCATCAATTGGGTGGCCCGGCCCAGATGAATCTTGGGACCGGTGGGGTCGATTCCGAATTTTACATTCAGTTTTTTACCAGAAAGCAAAGCTTCTTTCAGATGCTTTTTGTCAATAATATCCTCTGTCCCCCTGCTTAGTATTTCCTCTATTTTTTGGGAATTCATGTTTCTCATTGTATAATTTTAACACCCCCCAGTCAAGCATTGCAAAAAACAAAAAAAATGGTAGCATTGAAGCATGAAAAACAAAAAGAAAAAATTGTCCCTGCCTCCCGCAAAAGCGATTTCCGCCGTAATCGCCTTTTCTTTAATGGCCGGCCTGGCTCTTTTCCTATATTTCATCAAAGACCTGCCCAGGCCCGAAGTGTTCACTGAAAGCGAAATAAATCAAGTGACGAAAATCTACGACCGGAAAGGAGAACTGGTCCTGTCAAGCGTTTACGGCGAAGAAAAAAGAACTTATGTCCCCCTGTCCGACATCCCCGACTATTTGCAAAAAGCCGTCATCGCCACCGAAGACGCCAATTTTTACGAGCACTGGGGAGTGGATTTTGCCGGGGTCTTGAGGTCAATCAGAAACAACTTCGTCTCCAAAGGGCTTTACCAGGGAGGGTCAACCATCACCCAACAGTTAATCCGCTCCACTTTTCTTACCCTGGAAAAGTCCATTGAAAGAAAAACCAAAGAACTGATTCTTTCCCTTGAGCTGGACAGGCGCTATCCCAAGGACCAGATTCTTGAATGGTATTTCAACCAGGTTCCTTTCGGCATCAACATTTACGGCGCCCAGGAAGCTTCTCTGACTTACTTCCAGAAGCCGGTCAAGGAAGTCTCCTTGGCCGAAGCCGCCCTCATCGCCGCCATTATCCAAGCTCCCAGCTATTATTCTCCGTACGGAAGCCATCTTGATGATTTATTAAACAGGAAAGATTATGTGCTGGAAAGAATGGAAAAAGAAGGATATATCACCAAAGAAGAAAAAGAAGCGGCCCAAAAACAAGAGCTGACTTTCAACAAGCTGCCCAAAACCCAGGCCGTGCATTTCGTCGAATTTGTAAGACAGCAGCTGGAAGAAATTTACGGCTCTGATTTTCTGGAAATCAAAGGGCTGAAGATATATACGACCCTTGACTGGGAGCTGCAGCAATTCGCGGAAACAACCCTGGCCGACCAAGTTGACTCCAATAGAATCAATTTTAACGCTTACAATTCCGCTCTGGTGGCCATTGACCCCCAGACAGGGGAAATACTGGCCATGGTCGGTTCGGCCAACCCCTGGGCAGAATCTTTGCCCAAAGGATGCGACCCGGCCACGAACTGCAAATTCGTTCCGAGCTTTAACGTGGCGACCCAGGGAGAAAGAATGCCCGGCTCTTCTTTTAAGCCCTTTGTTTACGCCGAGGCCTTCAGAAAAGGAGCAACCGACCTGACCATAGTTATTGATGAAATGACCAATTTCGGCACGCCTCAGGACCCGTATATACCCCACAACTACGACGGCCTGTTCCGCGGGCCCGTTACCTTGAGAAGCGCCCTGGCCCAGTCTTTGAATATTCCCTCGGTTAAGGTCTTGAGAGATTTGGCCGGCCTGGAAGACAGCATTGCCTTGGCCAAAAGAATGGGCATCACCACCCTGGACAGGGGCCTGAGTTTTTACGGTCTGTCTCTGGTGTTGGGAGGCGGGGACGTCAAATTGCTGGACATGGTTTCCGCTTACAGCGTCTTTGCCAATGGCGGGTACAGAATAGAGCCGTCGCCCATTTTAAGGATAGAAGACAGCCAGGGAAACATAATTTACGAAAACAAAAAAACCCCGCGAAAGGTTTTGGAAGCGAGCGTCTGCGATTTAATAACCGACATCCTTTCCGACAATGCCGCCCGAGCCCC
>Ga0265297_10004895_pt1 | contig 21179 bp, 20 predicted proteins | sample Munlanlwell13791_FD_192502 | JGI IMG/M metagenome (GOLD analysis project Ga0265297, IMG submission 192502) | Leachate microbial communities from a municipal landfill in Southern Ontario, Canada - Leachate well 137-91 | ecosystem: Engineered > Solid waste > Landfill > Unclassified | place...
GGCGCGGCTACTTGTAACCCGCCGCGCCAACATCGGGAGTCGGCGCTGGCGACGCGACGGCAGGCGCCATCTGCTGCACCGGGACTGCCGGCGCCGCGTCCTTGTGCTTTTCGTGAGGGTGCCAGCCCAGCACCACCAGCAAGGCAAAGAAACCGACCACATAGCCGACCGCAATGAACCAGCCGTGGCGCAGCCACTGGCCGACCGACTTGGCCTCGGGGAACAGGTTGGCCACGGCAACGCCGGCCGAGGAACCGAACCACAGCATCGAGCCGCCGAAGCCGACCGCGTAGGCCAGGAAGCCCCAGTCGTAGCCACCCTGCTTCAACGCCAGCGCGGTCAGCGGAATGTTGTCGAACACGGCGGAGATGAAACCCAGCGCCAGCGCCGTGGGCCAGGAGGCCGGCGGCAGTTCTTCCACAGGCATCATCGAGGCGCAGGTGACCAGAGACAGCAGGAATACCGAGCCCTTGAATGCGCCCGGAATCAGGCTCCACTCCGGCTTCCGCAGAGGCACAGCGACCAACAACGCGACCCAGACGGCGACACCGAGGAAGGGGAAATGCTCGGCCAGCGTGGCAAATTTCAGATTCACCGTGACGTTGGCGACGATGGCGCCCACCAGAATGAAAATTACGATCCCGACGCGCGCCCAGTCGATGTGGTGCGCCGCCTTGAACTCGCGACTGATGGCCATGTGCTTGTGCTGCAAGAGCGCAGCGGGAATGCCGAACACCACCAGCGCCACGCCCGAAGCGATATAGGCTTCGACCACGTCGAGCGGGCTGACGCCATCCAGCCACATCATGGTCGTCGTGGTGTCGCCGACCACCGAGCCGGCGCCGCCCCCGTTCGAAGCGGCGACGATGGCGGCGAGGTAGCCGATATGCACCTTGCGTTTGAATACGCTGGCCGCCACCGTGGCGCCGATCAACGCGGCCGCGATGTTGTCGAGGAAGCCGGAAAGCACGAAGATGATCACCAGCAGCATGAACGGTCCCATCCAGCCTTCGGGCAGCAGCTTGGGCAACACCTCGGGCACGCCGCTGTCCTCGAAGTGGCGCGCCAATAGCGCGAAGCCGACCAGCAGGCCGAGCAGATTCACCAGCAGCACCCATTCGTGCGCCATGTGCGCGCCGAAGCCGGCGATGCCGACACCGGTCTTGAAACCGGTAAACAGGATCTTGTAGGTCGTGATGGTGACCAGTCCGGTCAGCGCCACCTGCAGCACGTAGTGATGGAACAAGGCGACGCCGAGCAGCGTCGCCGCGAACAGGATGAAATCGACGGGAATGCCGAACAGTGCCGGCGAGGTCACCACCGCGTCAGCGGCCTGGGCCAGCGGCGCGGCAAGCAGCAGGCCGACCAGCACCAGCGGACGCCCCCCATGGGCCAGAGACGCGATCATTCTATGCAAGGCAATCATCAAGCACTCCAGTCGTTTCTTGTCGGCGGATTGTAGCAGTCCGCCAGCTGAGGACAGCCACTCCGGAGCCGATTGCAACACTTCTCGCCGACCACGCGAAGACAATGTCTTTCGTGGAATGCGCTAAACTCGGGCATCCCAGAAAATGAAAGTTCGGCCATGAAGATACTGCTCCCGGTGGACGGCTCCGAGCATTCCGATCGCGTCACCCGGCATGTCATTCAGGTGGCACAAAGCTGCGCTGCTTACGAGATTCTGCTGCTCAACGTTCAGCCGCCGATCGATGCGCCGGAAGTTCTCGGGCACATGCCTGCGAGCGAAATCGAAGCGATGCAGGAAACCCGTGGCGGCGATGCCATGGCCTCGGCGCGGGCGCTGCTCGATGCGGCGGGTGTCGGCTACGAGCCGGAGGTGGCGCTCGGTCCCGTTGCGGAAAATATCACCCGCATTGCGAGCGAGCGCAACTGCGATGCGATCGTGATGGGTTCGCGCGGCGCCGGCGCGCTGCGCAACGCCCTGATGGGATCGGTGACGACCGACGTCATTCGCCTGGCGGAAATTCCCGTTACTGTCGTCAAGTAGCGCCGGCTCCACACCGAGACTGTCGCCAGACCAAACTACTGCTTATCCCGTGGCCAGCGATACCAATTCAGCGATGCGTCCGGCGGCGATCTTGCGCCGGGTTGTCGCTCTACTGCTCTGCATGGGCGCATGGCTGGCCGCGGCGCAGGAATTGCCGCAGCTTTCAGCCGGTCAGTCGCTCTACCTGCCGATCTATTCTCACCTCTATCATGGCGACGTACACCCGCGGACCGGCAAGCCTTCGGAAACGCTCGTATCGACCCATATCAGCATTCGCAACACCGACCCCAGCACCGGCATGAAGGTCGTCAGCGCACGCTACTACAACACCGACGGCAAACTGCTGCGCGAGTTCCTGCAGAAGCCGCAGGCGATCCCGCCACTCGGCACCTACGAACTCTATGTGCCGCGCTCGGATTCATCGGGCGGTTCCGGGGCCAACTTCATCATCGACTGGCGCGCCGACAAGCCGATCAATCCGCCGCTGGTGGAAGCCCTGCACGCGGACATCCGTGAAGCACGCACCCTGCTCTTCGTCACCACGGCGCGCCCCATCCAGACCCGCTGAAAGAAATCGTCGCGCAGCAGATTTCTGATCAGTTGTCGTCCATCAGGAACAGCGCCGACTCGATCTCGAAGCGGCCGTGCGGCGAGGCCATTGCGATCAGGGTGTGGCCCGGCTCGACGATGAAGTCGGCGGCGGGATTGAAGGTCCAGTCGCCGCGCGTGCGCACCGCGAGAAGTATGTAGGTCGTACCCTTGAGCCCCAGTTCGCCCAGGGCCTTGGGCACGAAGCTCCGCGGCACGACCACTTCCTCGACGCGCAGCTTGTGCTCGGTACGCAGCATCTCGTCGAGAAAGGACACCACGTGCGGCCGGATCATCGCCGAGGCGATGCGCATGCCGCCGGTAAAGTTGGGCGAGACGATCGCGTCGGCGCCCGCCTTCTTCAGCTTCTCGACGTTGCGCATTTCGTTGCAACGCGCGACGACGCGCACGCCGGGCGCCAGTTGCTTCGCGGTGAGCGCGATCATCAGATTGCGGCTGTCGTCGCCGGTGACGGCGAAGACGCCGTGGGCATCGGCGATGTTCGCCTCGACCAGTACGTCGTCGTCGACCGCGTCGCCGTGGATATAAAGCAGGCCGGGCCTCTTTTCGGCCTGCGCCTCGAGCTGATCCAGCTTCTCGTCGATGGCGATGTAGTGGCGGGTCGTGGCATCGAGCTCCTGGGCGACATTGCGGCCGACCCGGCCGAAGCCGCATACGATGTAGTGCCCGTGCAGCTTTTTCATGATCTTGTCCATCCGCCGTCTCCGCATCGACTTGTCGAAATCGCTGGCCAGAACGATGGCCGTCACGCTTGAAAAGAAATAGGTCATCACGGCGATGCCGGAAAAGGAGATCGCCATGGTGAAGACTTGCGCGTCCGGCCGCCGCCAGATTTCCACGCCCGCGCCGTAGCCGATCGTGGCGACCATCAGGAAAGTCATGTACAAGGCGTCGAGCCAGCCGGTATCGGCGCCGCCGAGATGCTTGTAGCCTACCGTGCCGACGCCCATGATCGAGGCGAAGGCAATCAGCGCGATGCCGATCGACAAACGCGCGCGGCGAAAAACCTCGTCGGTGTTGCCGTCGGAAATCATGGCTCGATGAACAAGGCGCCGTCGTACCAGCGCCGACTTTTCGGATCCGTGGATTTTACGCGCTGTTCCCCGCCATTACGCCGGTATCATTGACCCTCATGTACCAGCATCTGTTCGTGATCCTGTTGCTGCTTTCCGCCGCCGTCGGTGCGGTGGCCGTAGTTCGCAACTTCAGGCTGCCCTCCATGCTCGCCTATCTGGCGATCGGCATCGTATTGGGTCCCCATGGCTTCGCCCTGCTGGCCGAAAGTGCCGAAGTGGAGAACTTCGCCGAATTCGGCATCGTCTTCCTGATGTTTTCGATCGGCCTCGAGTTCAGCCTGAAACGCCTGCAGACAATGCGCACGCTGGTATTCGGCTTCGGCTCGGCGCAGATGGCGCTGACCGCGCTGGGTACCGGGCTGGTGACGGTGCTGGCCTACGGTCAGGGCTGGCGCAGCGGCATCGCCGTCGGTCTGGCGGTGGCGATGTCTTCGACCGCCATCGTCGCCAAGATGCTTTCCGATCGCTTCGAACTCCATTCGCGTTCCGGGCGGCAGACCATGGGCGTGCTGCTGTTCCAGGACCTGGCCGTGGCGCCCTGCCTGATCCTGCTGCCGGCGCTGGCCGCCTCCGGCGAGGATCTGTGGCGCTCACTGGCCGTGGCCGCGGTGCAGGCAGCCGTCGTGCTGGCGCTGCTGATCTGGCTGGGGCAAAAACTGATGGGACGCATTTTTGATGCCGCGGCAAAAATACGCTCGAACGAACTGCTGGTGCTGACCACGCTGTGGGTCGTCGTCGGCCTGTCCTTCCTGACCGCACAGGCCGGACTGTCGCTGGCGCTGGGCGCCTTTGTCGGCGGCATGCTGATCTCGGAAACGGTGTACCGCCATCACGTCGAAGCCGACATCCGGCCGTTTCGCGACATCCTGCTCGGGCTCTTCTTCGTCACCGTCGGCATGATGCTGGACATCCAGTACGTCCTCGCCAATGCCCACAAGCTCGCGCTGGCCGTGATTCTGCTGATCGGCGGCAAGGCCGTCGTTATGCTGCTCATCACGCGGGTGGCAAGAACGCCGCTGGTCGCCAGCCTGCGCACCTCGGCCCAGCTGGCGCAGGGCGGCGAGTTCGGCCTGGTGCTGATCGGGCTCGCCCACCAACTACAGCTGATCAGTACCAGCGCGTTCCAGATCACGCTGTCGGCCATGCTGGTGTCGATGTTCATCGCGCCCTTCCTGATCGCCCGCGCCGCCAGCCTGTCCGGCGACATGGGGCGCGGCGACTGGGCGCACAAGGCCGCCGTGATCCACAACATCGCCGTGCATAGCCTCGAACTGGGCGAGCACGTGATTATCTGCGGCTATGGCCGCACCGGCGGGCGCATCGCGGAATTCCTCGCCATCGAAAACATCCCCTTCATCGCTCTCGACGTCGACCCGCAGCGCATCGCCGAGGCCCACGCACAGGGCATCAACGTTGTCTTCGGCAACGCCGACCGGCCGGAAGTCCTGCAGGCGGCGGGCGTCGCCCGGGCGCGCTCGGTGGTCGTCACCTACCCCGAAGCGCATTCGGCGGAACGCGTGGTGCGCATCGTGCGCGCTACGCGGCCGGAAATTCCCATCGTGGTGCGCACCATCGACGACAAGGATGTCGCTCGTCTCAAGGCCGCCGGCGCTACCGAAGTGATTCCCGAGGTGCTCGAAAGCGGCCTGCTGATCGCCGCCGAAACGCTGGTGCAGGCCGGCATTCCGATGAAAAAGGCCATCCTCCATGTCCGCGCCGCGCGGGCCGAGCGCTACGCCTCGCTGCGCGACTACTACGAGGCGCCGCCGAAGAAGTAGATGTCTTAAGCGCCGTTTAAGCGGCGCCCTTCATGATTCGCTTCACCCAACAATCATGGAGACTCCCATGCGACACCTTCTCGTCATCGCAGCAGCCATCTTCACGGTGAGCGCCCACGCCGAAACCCCGCGCGACTTTCTCACCCGCTTCGAAAAGGAAGCGGGAGCAGCCGCTTCCGCCGAGCGCGGCGCACGCTTCTTCACCACCAAACAGGGCGGCGAGTGGAGTTGTGCCTCCTGCCACACCGACAAGCCGACGCAGGCAGGCCGTCATGCCAAGACCGACAAGGCCATCACGCCGCTGGCGCCGGCTGCCAACGCCGAACGCTTCACCGATGCCGCCAAGGTGGACAAATGGTTCCGCCGCAACTGCAACGACACCCTCAATCGGGTCTGTAGCGCCCAGGAAAAGGCCGACGTGATGGCCTGGCTGCTGGCCCTCAAGTAATCCGGAGCCTCCCATGAAGACAATCATCGCCGCACCCCTGCTCGCCCTGCTGGCGACTCTCGCCCTGCCCGCTCATGCCGACCGCTACAGCGTGCCGAAGAATGCCGCCTTCGAAGAAGAGTGCGCCTCCTGCCACATGGCCTATCCGCCGCAAATGCTGCACGCCGATTCCTGGCGCGCGATGATGGGCGACCTGTCGCGCCACTTCGGCTCCGACGCCAGCATCGACGAAAAACGGCGTGCCGCCATCGCCGACTTTCTGGTCGCCAATTCCGGCGGGCGCAAGACGGGAGACACTCGTGATGCCAGGGGCCAGCCCCTGCTGCGCATTACCGAAACCGCGCGCTTCGAGAAAAAGCACCGCGAGATATCCGCCGCAACATGGAGGCGCGCCTCGATCAAGAGCCCGGCCAACTGCGGCGCCTGCCACACGCAAGCCGCCGCCGGCGACTACAGCGAACGCTCGATCAAAATTCCCAAGTGAGGCCCCTCATGCATACCGAACTCAAGCCTGTCCGCGTCTGGGACCTGCCGACGCGACTCTTCCACTGGTCACTGGTGGCGAGTTTCGCCACGGCCTTCATCACCGCGGAATCGGAGAAGCTGCGCGATATCCACGTCGTGGCCGGATACACCCTCGCCGGGCTGATCGTCTTCCGCCTGCTGTGGGGTTTCGTCGGCGGCGGCTATTCGCGCTTTGCCGAATTCCTGCCGACACCGCGCAAGCTGATCGACTACCTCAAGTCCCTGATGAACGGCAATCCGCAGCATTATGTCGGTCACAACCCGGCGGGCGCGGTGGCCATCTTTCTGCTGCTCGGCTTCGGTCTCGTCGCCGCCGCCAGCGGCTGGGCTACTTATGAAGACATGGGCGGACACTTCATGGAAGAACTGCACGAAGTCGCCGCCAATGGCATGATGGCAATTGTTGTCATTCACATTGCGGGCGTCATCGTCAGCAGCTGGCTGCACCAGGAGAACCTGGTCCTGGCGATGATTACCGGCTGGAAGAAGATGCGCAATACAGTCAATGAGAATCCTGCTGGTTGAAGATGACGCCCTGCTCGGCGACGCGCTCCAGGTCGGCCTGCGTCAGGCCGACCACGTCGTCGACTGGGCCAGGGACGGCATCAGTGCCGAGACGGCGCTGGCGACGGAGGACTACGCGGCCGTAGTCCTCGATCTGGGCCTGCCGCGGATGGACGGCCTCGATGTACTGCGTCACCTGCGAGCCAGGAAGAAAGCCCTGCCGGTCCTGATCCTCACCGCGCGCGATACCGTTGATGACCGCATCCGCGGCCTGGACGCCGGCGCCGATGATTATCTGGTCAAGCCCTTCGATCTCGGCGAACTGACCGCCCGGCTGCGAGCCCTGCTGCGGCGCGCCGGCGGCCAGCCCTCCCCCTTGCTTGCCGCTGCCGGCGTAACGCTCGACCCGGCAACGCGGCGGGTGGAATGCGCGGGCCGCTGCGTCGAACTCTCGGCCAAGGAGTACGCCCTGCTGCACGCCCTGATGCAACAGCCGGGGCGCGCCCTGTCTCGCGCCCAGCTCGAGCAGCATCTTTACGCCTGGGGCGACGAAATCGGCAGCAACACGGTCGAGGTCTATATCCATCATCTACGGCGAAAGCTCGGAGCCGACGTTATCCGCACCCTGCGCGGCATCGGCTACGTTGTTGCCAAGACGGGAACTCCGCCATGAAACGTCCGCTGTCCCTGCGCACCCGGCTGGTCGGCCTGACCCTGCTGGCGGTGGCCCTGGTCTGGCTGCTCACCGCATTCGTCACATGGCGCGAGGCCCGTCACGAACTGGAAGAACTGCTGGCCCATCCGCCCAGCACCTCCGCCGCCCACATGGCCAAGGAACGCAATGAGGTGGCCGCTGAAATTGCCGGACAACTGCTGAAGCCGATGCTGTTCGCCCTGCCCGCGCTGGCCCTGCTGCTGGTGATTGCCATCGGCTTTGCGCTGGCGCCGTTGCGCCAGCTCGCGCGCGATGTCGCGGCACGCGCGCCCGACCGGCTCGACCCGCTGCCGATCGAAACGCTCCCCACGGAAGTCGCGCCATTGGTAGTCCGGCTCAACGAGCTGTTTGCCGACATCATGCGGGCACTGGAAAACGAGCGCCGCTTTACCGCCGACGCGGCCCATGAATTGCGCACGCCGCTGGCCGCGCTCAAGACACAGGCGCAAGTGGCGCTCGCATCCGTGGACGCCGCGGAGCGGCAGCACGCGCTGGACCAGATCCTCGTCGGCTGCGACCGCGCCACGCATCTGGTGGCACAGTTGCTGACACTGGCGCGGCTGGATGCACAAAGCGCAGACCAGATGCAGGACGTGGCGCTGCGGCCGCTTGCCGAAGAGGTTCTGGCCATGAGCGCCGGAGAGGCCATCGAGCGCCACTGCGACCTCGTCCTGGGCGACGGCGACGCTCATGTCCGCGGCGATGCGACCTTGCTCCAGGTGCTGCTGCGCAATCTGGTCGACAACGCGATTCGCCACAGCGGCGGCAGTCAGGTCGAGGTTTCCATCGCGCAGCATGGCGACCGCGTCGTGCTCAGCGTCGGCGACAACGGGTGCGGCATCGCAGCAGGCGAGCACGAGCACGTATTGCAGCGCTTTTACCGCGGCACAAGAGTCGGCGCTGGCGACACGGCGACACCGGATTCGTCCGGCAGCGGACTGGGCCTTTCCATCGTCAAGCGGATCGTTGAACTGCATGGCGGGACGCTGGACATCGGCCCCGCGGCGGTGGGAAAGGGCGTAGCGCTGCTCGTCCATCTGCCGCGCGCTGCGGCATAGCGGGCAGACGCACCACCCGCGACGGCCGGAGAAATCTGCAGGCCGGCACCAGCATTCCGATTTGCGTCAAATGAATACAAAGGCTAGGCTTGACCTATCACTAAAGTAAGGTGCGAGTAAGCTTCGCCGGAGTAGCATCGGTACCTTTCGGAAGAACAGTGGAAGCCAGCCAGCGCGTGCCCGTTGCAGAACGGGGCCTTCTCGACAAGATCATTCAGGGTTCCCCGGTGCCGACCTTCGTCATCGACCGGGAACACCGGGTGACGCACTGGAATCGTGCCTGCGAGGTCGTGCTCCACTATCCGGCGGCAAAGATGATCGGCAGCCGGGATCAATGGCGGCCTTTCTATCCCCACTCGCGCCCGGTCATGGCCGACCTCGTGGTGTCGCGGGACATCGACGCCGTTGCGACCTTCTACGATGGCAAGTATCGCCGCTCCCCGCTGATTCCCGGGTCCTACGAGGCCGAGGATTTCTTTCCGAACATCGGCCCCGGCGGCACTTGGCTGTATTTCACGGCGGCGCCCTTGCTCGACTCCAACGGCGAATTGATCGGCGCCATCGAGACGCTGCAGGACATTACCCTCCGCAAACGCGCCGATGAGGCATTGCTGCAGGAACACGAGAAACAGCGCGCCATCATCGAGCACTTTCCCTGCGGCATCACGCTGATCGACGAGGAGCTGCGCGTCACCCGCTACAACGAAGAATTCCGGCGCCTGGTCGGGCTGCCAAGCGAGATTTTTGCCGCCGGCGCACCGGATCTCCAGTCCATCCTGCGCGTGGCTGCCGATCGCGGCGAATACGGGGCAGCAGACCCCGACGCGGCATTTGCCGCCGCCATGGAGCGCGTCAATCAACGCCAGCCATACAGCATCGAGCGCCGGCGCGCCGACGGCACGGTGCTTGAAATCCAGCGTTCACCGCTGCCCGACGGCGGCTTCGTCACTTCCTACACCGACATCACCGAGCGCAAACGCATCGAGGCGCGCATGGCTTCGCTGCTCGAAGAGCAAAGGCTGATCTTCGACAACGCGCATGTCGGCATCGCCCTGATCAGAAATCGCGTCATCCTCAACTGCAACCGGCGAGTGGCCGAGATCTTCGGCTTCGACGGGCCGGAGCAATTGATCGGCCAAAGCACCGAGGTCATTTTTCCTTCCCGCGAGGACTGGCTCGCAGAAGGCGAGGCGGCCTATCGCGACCTGGTCGAACAGGGCTATTGCGACCGCGAAATGCGTCACCGGCGACGCGATGGACAGATCATCTGGTGCGAAACCTCGGGCCGTTCGCTCGACCCCGCGGCGCCGCAGGATGGATCGATCTGGGTCTATGCCGACATCAGCGAGCGCAAGCGCCATCAGGCCGAGTTGCAGCTGGCCGACACGGTATTCGCCAACACCCTCGAAGCCTTGCTGATCACCGACCGGAACGGGGTCATCATCAGGGTCAACCAGGCCTTCACCGACATCACCGGCTACGCCGAGCAGGAGGTCATCGGCCACACCCCGCGCATCATGAAATCGGGGCGCCACGACGAGGTTTTCTACGAGGAGATGTGGCGCACGGTACTGTTAGCCGGTGCCTGGGAAGGCGAGGTCTGGGACCGGCGCAAGAACGGCGAGATCTATCCGAAATGGCTATCCATCACGGCGACGCAGGACGCGCAGGGCGACGTGAAGAATTTCGTCGGCTGCTTTTCCGATATCTCGCTGCGCAAGGCGACGGAGGAGCAAATCCAGCATCTGGCGCACCATGACCCGCTCACCGGCCTGCCCAACCGCCTGCTGCTGCGCGATCGTTTCAGCCAGATGAGCGAGCGGCAGAAGCGTTCCGGAAAGCGCATGGCCTTCATGTTCCTCGATCTCGATCACTTCAAGCGCATCAACGATTCGCTCGGCCACCCGGTAGGCGACGCCATGCTGGTCGCCGTAGTTGGCCGCCTCAGGTTGTGCCTGAGGGATTCGGACACGTTGAGCCGCCAGGGCGGCGACGAATTCATTCTCCTGCTGGACGACGTCGACGGGCCCGAGGCCGTGGCGCGCATTGCCAACAAGGTGCAGGACAGCCTGTCGCAACCCTTCGACATCGGCCAGCAAAGCCTGACCACCTCGGCATCGCTCGGCATCGCCCTCTCGCCCGATGACGGCCGCGACTTCGACACGCTGATGCAGAAGGCCGATACCGCGATGTATCACGCCAAGGAATCCGGGCGCCAGACCTTCAGCTTCTTCTCGGCCGAGATGAACCAGCGGGCCAATCACCGGCTCGACCTGACCAACCGGCTGCGCCGGGCCGTCGCCCGGCAGGAACTCAGCCTGGTGTTCCAGCCCCAGGTCTATGCGGATTCGAGGGATATCTTTGGCGCCGAAGCGCTGCTGCGCTGGAACCCCGCAGACGGCAGCAGCATCTCGCCGATGGAGTTCATCCCGGTCGCCGAGGAATCGGGGCTGATACTGCCCATCGGCGAGTGGGTGCTGGCAGAAGCCTGCCGTCAGGCCCGGCTCTGGCGGGACGCCGGCAATGACTGGAAGATCGCTGTGAATGTGTCGGGCAAGCAGATCTTCCGCACCGACCTGGTCGACCTGGTGCGGCGCCATGCGCGTGATGCCGGCATCTCGCCGCAGCAGATCGAAATCGAACTCACCGAATCGACGCTGATGGAAAACAGCGACACGCTGCGCGAAGTCATCTCGGATCTCAAGACCATCGGCACCAGCGTCGCCATCGACGATTTCGGTACCGGCTATTCGAGCCTGTCCTACCTGAAACGCTTCCGTGTCGACAAGCTGAAGATAGACCGCTCCTTCATCGCCGACATGCATCAGGACGAGGAAGGCGATGCACTGGCCCGGGCCATCATCAGCATTGCGCGCTCGCTGCGGCTGCGGGCAATTGCCGAAGGCGTGGAGACCGTGGAGCAGCTGACTCGTGTGCAGCGCTATGGATGCAACGAGATTCAGGGCTACTTCTTCAGCCGGCCCCTGTCCGCCGCAACATTCGAGCAATTCGCTGCGGGGCGCCGCACCCACTGACAGCGTCCTCGCGCGACGCGGCCTTGCCGGCCCGGGACTTTACGGCCCGAGACTTCGCGGCATAATCGGGCCATGGTCACACCACCTTCCCAACCGCCAGCGGCTGACACTACGCCTTGGCACGCCCTGTCCGCAGCAGATGCGCTGGCCCGCCACAGGGCGGACCTGAATCGCGGTCTTGCGGAAGAGGAGGCCGCGGCGAGATTGTTGCGCCATGGCCCCAACCGCCTGCGCGAGCAGCCGGGACGCAGTGCGCTCGAGCGCTTCCTGAGCCAGTTGAAAGAACCGCTGGTGCTGGTGCTGCTCGCCTCGGGGATTGCCACCTCCGCCCTGGGCGAATGGGTCGACAGCTCGGTCATCTTCGGTGTGGTGATGGTCAACGCCGTCATCGGCTACCTGCAGGAAGGCAAGGCCGAGGCGGCGCTGGCGGCACTGGCGCGAGCCCTGGCGACCGAGGTCACGGTATTGCGCGGAGGCCGCCGGCAGCGCATCGATGCGGTACAGCTGGTGCCGGGCGACGTGGTCTGGTTGAGCGCCGGCGACAAGGTGCCGGCCGATCTGCGCATCGTCTCCGCGCGGCAGTTGCGCACGGTCGAGGCCGCGCTGACCGGCGAGGCCGCACCCATCGACAAGCATCACGACGAACTGCCGGACGACACCCGGCTCGCCGATCGCCGCAACATGGCCTATGCCGGCACCACCGTGGTCGCCGGCCAGGGCCACGGCCTCGTCATCGCCACGGCGGACGCCACCGAAACCGGCCGCATCTCGGGCCTGATCGCCAGCGCGCCCGAGATCGCCACGCCCCTGACGAAAAAGATGGCCGCGTTTGCCGGCCTGCTGCTCTGGGTGATTCTCGGACTGGCCGCACTCACCTTCGTTATCGGCGTCTGGCGCGGCGAATCGATGGCGGCGATGCTGGTGGCGGCGGTGGCACTCGCCGTCGGCGCCATTCCCGAGGGCCTGCCGGCGGCCATGAGCATCACGCTGGCGATCGGCGTCAGCCGCATGGCCAAGCGCCGCGCCATCATCCGCCATCTGCCGGCGGTCGAGGCTTTGGGCAGCACCACGGTGATCTGCACCGACAAGACCGGCACGCTGACCGAAAACGCCATGACCGTCACCGAACTGTGGGCCGGCGGCGAACTCTTCAGCGTCAGCGGCCAGGGCTACAAGCCGGAAGGTGAACTGCGACGCGACGACAAGAGCGCCGTATCGCCAGCGCCGACTCCTCTGCATGAAACCCTGCTGGCCGGCGCCCTGTGCAACGACGCCGCGCTCTACCACGAGAACCGGCAATGGAAGATAACCGGCGACCCGACCGAAGCTGCGCTGCTGGTCGTGGCGCGCAAGAGCGGGCTGGATGAGGCCACCCTGCGCAACGTGTTTCCGCGCAAGGATGAACTGCCCTTCGATTCGGTGCGCCAGACCATGGCGACGCTGCACGGCGTCGACGGCCAGTCGGTGGTGTACGTCAAGGGCGCCATAGAAAAGCTTTTGCCCGCCTGCCGCAACATGCTGACCGCCGATGGCGGCGAGGTTCCACTCCAGCCCTCGACATTGGAAGCCGCCGCCGCGCAGATGGCGAGTCGCGGCCTGCGCGTGCTGGCGCTGGCGCGACGGCATCCGGCCGCGGCTGAAACGCTGGATGAAACCATGATCGCCAGCGACCTGGTGTTTCTGGGGCTGGCCGGCATGATCGATCCGCCGCGCGCGCGCGCCATCAGCGCGGTGCGCACCTGTCATGCCGCCGGCATCCGGGTGAAGATGATCACCGGCGACCATGCCGAAACGGCGCGGGCGATTGCCGCGCAGGTCGGCATCGTCAAGGATGGCGCCGCGGCCCGGGTACTGACCGGCCGCGATCTGGCCCTCCTCGACGACGAGGCGCTGAAGGCCGCCGCCGGCAGCGTCGATGTCTTCGCCCGTGTCGAACCGGAACAGAAACTGCGCCTGGTGCGCGCGCTGCAGGCGCAAGGCGAGGTGGTGGCCATGACCGGCGACGGCGTCAATGACGCGCCGGCGCTCAAGCAGGCCGATATCGGCATCGCCATGGGCATGGGCGGCACCGACGTGGCCAAGGAAGCGGCGGCGATGGTGCTCACCGACGACAACTTCGCCACCATCGAAGCGGCGGTGGAAGAAGGCCGCGGCATCTACGACAACCTGGTGAAGTTCATCACCTGGACCCTGCCGACCAACTTCGGCGAAGGTCTGGTGATCCTCGCCGCGGTCGTCGCCGGCGTCACCTTGCCGATCACCCCGCTGCAAATTCTCTGGATCAACATGACCACCGCGGTGCTGCTCGGCTTGCCGCTGGCCTTCGAGCCGGCCGAGCGCGGCATCATGCACCGCCCGCCGCGGCCGCCGCGCGCACCGGTGCTGGACGCGGTGCTGATCGGGCGCATCGTGCTGGTCGGCACCCTGATGCTGGCCGGCTCTTTCGGCATGTTCATGCTGGCCCTCGATCGCGGTCAGGCCATGGCCGAGGCGCGCACCATCGCGATGAACGTATTCGTCGCGATCGAGATCGTCTACCTGTTCAACTGCCGCTCGCTGCACCTGCCGGTCAGCGCCGTCGCGGCCTTCTCCAATCCGTGGGTATGGTGGGGTGCCGGCCTGCAACTGGCGCTGCAGATGCTGATCACCTACTGGGGGCCGCTCAATGCGGCATTTTCCACCGCGCCGATCAACGCCCGCGCCTGGGGCGAGATTGCCGTGATCGCGTTGATGGCGATGGGTATCATCGAATTGGAAAAGCGCTGGCGCGCCCGGTCTCGCTGAAGACTTCCCCTACTTCCACAGTTCCAGCTTCTCGCCGCTTTCCTTCATGTGCTCGGCCTTGCTCTGCAGGAAGCGCTGGAACTCAGGCTCCTTGCGGTAGGCGCCGCTGGCGACGTACTCGAAGGACGACGCAAAATGGAAGGGGCGCAGGTAGGCCTCCAAGCGGAACACTTCGCTGCCGCTGTCATCGAAAAACACCAAGCTCGGCGTGTAGCTGATCTTGAGTTCCCTGCCCCAGGCTTCGGCCGTCGTGCTGCGTCCGTCCGGCGTGGTCAGCGTTTCGCGGCCCGACAGCGAAAAGCGTGCGACGTCGAAGCGCGAAATCGCGGCCAGCGTCTTGTCGCGCTTGAAGCCTTCCTTGTGCAATTCGTCGCAGGGCGCGCAGTGGCGCGTCTCGAACAGCACGGCCAGCGGCTTGCCGCCGGTCTTGCGGGCCAGATTGAAGGGCGGCTTGATGAAGAAGGGCTCTTCGTTCAGCGTAGCGCTGGCGCCGGTTTGCGGCACCGACTTCATGTGCTCGGCAAAGGGCAGCTTGCCTTCGAGCCGCTTGACCGAATAATCGAGTGCCGCGGAGAAACGGTGCGGCGGGTAATAGCCGTTGATGCGCGCTATGATGTTGCCCTTCTCGTCGAGCAGCAGCAGCGTCGGCGTGAATTGCACCTTGAGGAACCTGGCGAATTCCTTTTCGCTGCGCACCTTGCCGTCGAACCAGGTCACCTCGCGGTCGCCGAACAGGTTGAATGCGATAGGCAGGAAGTGCTTGCCTACCTTGTCGACGATGGCCTTCTGCGTAAAGCTGGTCTGCATCAGCTCCTTGCAGTAGGGGCAGCCCACCTGACCGAAATACAGCAGCAGGCGCTTGCCGGACTTGGCTGCCTGGGCGGCATCGTCGGGCAGTTCGAGCAGGGTTTCGACGAACACCGGCGGCAGGACTTCATCGCCGATCTGGGCAAAAGTCGGCGCTGGCGATACGGCGATGAACAGGGCGATCAGGAGCCAACGCATCTCAGTCGGCGATGATTACCAGATGCACGCGGTAGGGGCCATGGGCGCCGAGCACGATGGTCTGCTCGATATCGCCGGTGCGCGAGGGGCCGGAGATGAAATTCACGGCACGCGGCAAAGTGCCCAGTTCCTTGCGCGCCAGCGCCCAGGCGTCCTCCATGTAGGCCAGGATGCGCGAGGCATGGACCACCGCAATGTGCGTCTCCGGCAATAGGCTGACGGTCGCCGGCGTATCGGGCGACGAGCAGACCATCAGCGTGCCGGTTTCCGCAACGGCGCAGAAACAACCGGTGATGCCGACCAGATCGGCATCGCGCGCACCCCGGGGCTCGACTTCGACGCCGGCCGCTGCCCAGTCGAGCGCCGCCAGCGATGGCCAGGCGACAGCCGATTTCGGCAACTTCATGGCGGTCAGGTAGCGCGCTACCGCGGCAGGCACGTCGGATTCCTGCGCCACGATATCCACGGTGCTCGACTGCTGCTCGGACTTGAGCCGGAAGCGTTCGAGCAGGGCTTTCGGTGTGGCGTCGATGCTCGGCTTCGGCCCTTGGCTGCGGTTCGTCAGGGCGGCCAGCATCTCTTCGCGGGCGGCGGCGGCATTGCCGGCGTTGCGATGGAGGCCGGCGCGCACGCGGCCAAGAATATCGTCACGAGAACTCATGTCATTTCCTCTGTTCAGGTCAGGCGCAGTTCACGCACGCGGCGTCGAACTGCGGCGCGCGGCGTAAAGCTCGCGGAAGGTCTTGCCCTGCGGCGCCGGAAAATCGCGTCCCAGCGTCCACTCCGGCGCGGCCGGCAGCAGGCGTATGCGATCCGTGTCGCCGGCCAGCCACTTCAGGTAGCGCGCGCCGACGCTCGCGCCCAGCGCATAGAGTTTCGGCTGTTGCGCCACCCAAGCCCACAGCCGCAAGCCGATACGTTCGGTGAGCGGGCGCAGCCCGCGTTCGGTCTGCTTTTCGCGCAGCTTGCGCAACAGGTCAGGCAGCGGAATCTTGACCGGGCAGACGATGCCGCACTGATTGCACAGAGTGGCCGCATGCGGCAGGTCGATCGAGTTTTCGATGCCGGCATACAGCGGCGTCAGCACCGAGCCCATCGGCCCCGGATAGACCCAGCCGTAGGCGTGGCCGCCGATGGTCTGATACACCGGGCAATGGTTCATGCAGGCGCCGCAACGGATGCAGCGCAACATCTCGTGAAAGTCGCCGCCCACCACGTCGGCACGACCGCTGTCGACCAATACGAAGTAGAGATGCTCGGGACCATCGTGCTCCTCGGGCTTCTTCACCCCGGTCAGGATCGAGAAATAGTTCGAGATCGACTGCCCGGTGGCCGAGCGCGGCAGCAGCCGCATCAGGGTCGACAGGTCTTCCAGGGTCGGGATCACCTTCTCGATACCGGTGATGACCACGTGCACTTTCGGCATCGTCGTCACCATGCGGCCGTTGCCCTCGTTGGTGACGAGCGCCACCGAACCGGTTTCCGCAACCAGGAAATTGCCGCCGGACAAGCCCATCTCGGCCGAGAGGAAATGCGCCCGCAGTACTTCGCGTGCTTCCCGCGTCAGCGCCGGTATGTCGGTCTTGCGCGGCGTGCCGTGCACCTTGTGGAACAGGTCGGCAACCTCGTCGAGGCTCTTGTGCACCGCCGGCGCGATGATGTGGCTGGGCGGCTCGTTGTTGTCGACTTGCAGGATGTATTCGCCGAGGTCGGTTTCCACCGGCTGGATGCCCGCCGCCTCGAGCGCGTGATTGAGCCCGGCTTCTTCCGACAGCATCGATTTCGACTTGGTGACCTTCGTCACGCCGTGTTTCTTCGCGATCTCGATCACCAAGCGGCAGACCTCGGCCCCGTCCCTGGCCCAAAGCACCTTGGCGCCGGTATCCAGCGCCTTGCGCTCGAAGCATTCGAGCCACAGATCGAGATTGTCGATGACCTTGTTGCGGATCGCCGCGGCCGCATCGCGCGTTGCATCGAAGTCGTCGAGATCCTTGATTGCCTCGGCGCGGCGCGTGACGAACTTGCCCTTGGCATTTTTCAGGTTGCCCTGCAGCACCACGTCCGCGAGTTTGGCGTGGACATTGGCCTTGAAGTGCATCGACTTGATTTCCACGATTCAGACCCTCCCGGCCAGCACTTCGGCGACGTGCAACACCTGCGTCTTCTCGTCGCCCATGCGCCTCAACTTGCCTTCGATGTTCAGAAGGCAGCCGAGGTCGCCCCCGACCACGGCCTGTGCGCCGCTGGCCAGGATGTTGTCGCACTTGCGCTCGGCGATCGCGGCCGACACCTCGCCGAACTTGACCGAAAACGTGCCGCCGAAACCGCAGCATTCCTCGCAACCGTTCATTTCCTTGAGGCTGACGCCCTTGAGCTTCGCCAATAGCGCGCGTGGCTGCTCCTTGATGCCCATGCTGCGCAGCCCGCTGCAGGAATCGTGATAGGTCACCGTGCCTTCATAGTCGCCCGGCACGCTATCCACTTTCAGCACCGTGACGAGGAAATCCGTCAGTTCATAGGTGCGGCTCGCCAGCGCCGTGGCGCGGTCGCGCCACTCGGGCTCGTCGGCAAACAGCCCGGGGTACTCGGTACGGATCTGGTCGCCGCAGGAACCGGAGGGCGAGACGACGTAGTCGAAACCCTCGAACTCGGCGATGGTCTTTTTCGCCAGTGCCACGGCGCCGGGCGCATCGCCCGAATTCCACGCCGGCTGGCCGCAGCAGGTCTGGGTGTCCGGCACGATCACCTCGCAACCGGCGGTTTCCAGCAGTTTCAGGGTGGCGAAGCCGATGCGCGGACGCATCAAATCCACCAGACAGGTCACAAAAAGTCCTACGCGCATGTTTGCCAAGGCCTCGCTCCGTATGTCGTTGTTCTTGATCGCCGATGGCCGGCGAAGGCATTTGCTATAGTATCCGAAGTCCCGTTCCCACGAAGAGATCGCCGTGCCGCAAAAGCCCGCGGATGCCGCACCGGAAGCCCGCAGCGGTATCCAGGTCATCGAGCGCATGATGAAACTGCTCGATGTCCTCTCCTATCACCCCGATCCGGTCAGCCTCAAGCAATTGGCGCTGGAGACCGGTTTGCATCCGTCGACTGCGCATCGCATCCTCGCCGCAATGGCCACTTCCGGTTTTGCCGAACGCGCCGATCCCGGCACCTACCGGCTGGGCATCCGTTTGCTGGAACTCGGCAACGTGGTTAAGTCGCGCATCAACATCCGTGCCGCGGCGATGCCGCTGATGCAGCGCCTGCACCAGCAGATCGGCGAGAGCGTCAACCTGGGCGTGCGCCAGGGCGACGAAATCGTTTATGTCGAACGCACCTCCAGCGGCCGCTCTTCGGTGCGCGTGGTGCATCTGGTCGGCGCCAGGGCACCGCTGCATGTCACCGCGGTAGGCAAGCTGTATCTGGCCGAAGACGGCCCGCAAAAGCTGCGCGAATATGTCAAGCGCACCGGCCTGCCCGGCTTTACGCCGACCTCGCTGACCACGCTGGCCGCGCTGGAACGGGAAGTCGACCGGGCACGCCGGCACGGTGTGGCCTTCGACAACGAGGAAATCGAGCAGGGTCTGCGCTGCATCGCGGCGCCCGTGCGTGACGACACCGGCGAACTGGTCGCCGGCCTGTCGGTCTCGGCTCCGGCCGAGCGCCACAGCCCCGACTGGGCAGCGATCGTCAAGGAAACCGCCGACGCCATTTCGCTGGCCATCGGCTACAAGCCGCAGGCAACGGGCAGCTAGCCGGCCAAGCCGTTTGGTGAAAAACTTTGACCAAGAATTTGACCTCGGGCGCAGCAGTCTATATACTGTGCGGTTCTTTGCGTCATCCCATTGGAGTCTCCATCATGTATGCGGTCATAAAAACCGGTGGCAAGCAATATCGCGTTGCTGCCGGCGAAAAACTCAAAATAGAACAGATACCGGCTGATGTAGGCACTGAAATCACTCTTGACCAGGTACTCATGGTCGGCGAGGGCGAATCGGTCAAGATCGGTTCTCCCATGCTCGCCGGCGCCAAGGTCACCGCGAAAGTGATCGCTCAGGGCCGTCATCCCAAGGTCACCATTTTCAAGATGCGCCGTCGCAAGCACTACCAGAAGCACCAGGGCCATCGCCAGAACTTCACCGAAATCGAGATCAGCGGCATTGCCGGCTGATCCCGACTAGCGCACAGGAGCCAAAACATGGCACACAAAAAAGCAGGCGGCAGTTCCCGCAACGGCCGCGACTCGGAATCGAAACGCCTTGGCGTCAAAAGCTATGGCGGCGAGCTGATTTCGGCCGGCAGCATCATCGTGCGTCAGCGCGGCACCGAGTTTCATCCCGGCGACAACGTCGGCATGGGCAAGGACCACACGCTGTTCGCCAAGATTGAAGGTACGGTGCTGTTCGCCGTCAAGGGCCCGACCAAGCGCCGCGTCGTCAGCATCGTTCCGGCGTCAGCCTAAGCCTCATCCTCTCGCGACGAAAGCCCTATCGTCGAGATAGGGCTTTCGCGTTTTTGGCCTCGGTAAATTCATGAAATTCTTCGACGAAGCGCGCATAGAAGTCCTGGCCGGCGATGGCGGCAATGGCGCGGTTTCGTTTCGCCGCGAGAAATACATTCCTCTGGGCGGCCCTGATGGCGGCGACGGCGGCAAGGGGGCGAGCATCTGGGCCATCGCCGACCGCAATCTGAACACCCTGATCGACTTTCGCTACACCCGCGTGTTTCGGGGCCAGAAGGGCGAAAACGGACACGGCTCGGATCGCTACGGCAAGGGCGGCGAGGACCTCGAACTGCGCATGCCGGTGGGCACAGTAATCACCGACAGTGAAACCGGTGAGTTGATCGCCGACCTCGATACCGACGGCAAGCGCTGGCTGATCGCCAAGGGCGGCATTGGGGGTTTGGGCAATTCGCACTTCAAATCCAGCACCAACCGCGCACCACGCCAGAACACGCCGGGGCAGGAAGGAGAAAAGCGCGAGTTGAAACTGGAACTCAAGGTGCTGGCCGACATAGGCCTGCTGGGCTTGCCCAACGCCGGCAAGTCCACCTTCATTCGCGCAGTTTCCGCAGCCAAGCCCAAGGTCGCCGATTACCCCTTCACTACCCTGCACCCGAACCTCGGCGTCGTTCGTGTCGACGACAACCGCAGCTTCGTCATCGCCGATATTCCCGGCCTGATCGAGGGTGCCGCGGAAGGCGCCGGTCTCGGTCATCGCTTCCTCAAGCATCTGCAGCGCACCGGCTTGCTGCTGCATCTGGTCGATATTTCGCCCTTCGACCCGGACGCCGACCCCGCGAAGGATGCCAAAGCCATCCTCAAGGAACTGAAGAAGTACGACGAGGCGCTCTACAAGAAGCCGCGCTGGCTGCTGATCAACAAGATCGACCTGGTGCCGGAAGATGAGCGCGAGGCACGGGTCGCCGCCTTGGTAAAGAGCTACAAGCCGAAGAAGCATTTCGTCGTTTCGGCCATTTCGGGCGCAGGCTGCCGCGAGGTCACGTTTGCCGTAATGGATTACCTGGAACAGCATCGCAATCATGAGAAGGCAGATAGCTGAAGCGCAGCGCGTCGTGGTCAAGGTGGGCAGCGCGCTGGTCACCAACCACGGCGAGGGCCTGGCCCACGATTTCATCGCCGAG
>Ga0265297_10004896_pt1 | contig 21164 bp, 16 predicted proteins | sample Munlanlwell13791_FD_192502 | JGI IMG/M metagenome (GOLD analysis project Ga0265297, IMG submission 192502) | Leachate microbial communities from a municipal landfill in Southern Ontario, Canada - Leachate well 137-91 | ecosystem: Engineered > Solid waste > Landfill > Unclassified | place...
ATACATCATTTCTCCTCTTTACAAATTGCCCTTAGATCCCTTTGCCGGGGATGACTATCGCCGTGAGCGAATGCTTTTTGAATCGAAACGAACAAGAATTTCCCTTGAATTGGATTTGCTCCGTTGATATTTCAATATTCTTATGCGCGGGGTCTTCATCCGTGGATGAAATGAGCGGCGCGCTGAGCTTGTGCGCTATGGCTGTTTTATCAGGAACAAATCCTTTGATAAGGATGTCGGCTTCCATGTCCTTAGTTTGATGTTTATTGATTACCATTAAATAAACTTTCTTGCCGTCTCTGCTCTTGGAAGTGTTTACTGAAAGATACGGCATAACCTTACTTGCATATCCTTTAACCAACAAATTTTCGTGTTGTGTCAGACCGAATTCTTCGACATAATTACCCCAATTATTGGCCCCTTCGCCTTTTTGGTCATGACGCAGAAGGATATCCCCAAAATATTTTTCATAAAATTCAAAGACATAATAGTTGGGGCGTTTTAAATAGGGGTCGTATAATTTTTTCGGGTCATCTTTGAATCCATTGGAGATCATTCCCCAAGATTCATTAACAAAGTTCCAATGGCAGGCTCCGAGGATATTATTTTGGGTGCGCATCAAGACCTTTAAAAGTTCTGCGTTGACCAAGGCACCGCCCAAAGAGAACCGATAGGGCACAGGATTGTCCTGAATAAAGCCGCAGTTAAATTCCGTAACGGCCAGGGGGACATTCTTGCGCGCGTTTTTTAACAAATTTTTTCTTGTTACATCTAACTGTTCCTGGAATTGGAGTTCGGGCAGGGCCAGAGTAAAATTAAAAATACTCTCGGCAGAAAATTTTCCGAGCGCCTCACCAAAGATTGGGGTCGGATACATATGCAGGATCCCAAAATCCACTTTTGTTGTGATTGTTTTTAACAAGACATCGTCCCACTCTTTCGATACCAAGATAGCGCCAATATTAATTTTCGGATCGACGGCTTTCATGGCCCTATAATAGCGAAGATATCTTGTTGCATATTCTCGCGCCTTAACGGATTTTATCGCTCGGTGATCTCCGTGATACACCTCATTTCCTATTTCGAAATATCGAACGCCATAAGGCGTCGCGCGGCCGTTTTCTGCGCGTTTGGCGGCCCAATCAACGCCTCCGTTGGGGTTGCTTCGGTCATTGGGCGCATTCAAATACTCCACCAAATCCGCGGCGTCTTTTTCATCCCCATGGAAATAACTTACCGTGATCAGGGGAACGGCGCCTATATCCCGGGACGTTCGCAGGAATTCATCTATGCCGAAACGAAAATGTGTCCTGTTCGGCCCGATTGCTTTTTTCCAGTCGTAGTGATGTGTCCCGCACCCGCCAGGGAATCTTATGACTTTTATGCCGATATCCCGTGCGTGATTGACCACCTCCTCCACCGGAATGTTGTTCTGCGGATCCCAAATACCAGCTCCGTAATCCGAGAATCCGTAATAACCGTCTGCCCAGCCCTCATAAGTCGCCGGGTCATAGCCAAGAAGATTATTACCAAAGATATTTCTATTAACCACACCTTGCTCTTCAGAATAATACACCGTTATAGAATTATTCGCGGCCCATACAAGATCATTTGTGAAAAGGATAGCCAGAATAAACGTGAAAAAGAAAAATCCGGATATTCGTCTCATGTGTCCCTCCCTAATGTGTTTTTCATTATGACGCGTTTATAAATATCAATTAATTCTGTATAATAATTTTCCGGGGTGAGTTCTTTTTCGACAAACGCCCTTGCGTTCTTTCCCATCCGCAGGATTTCATCAGGTCTATTCACTAAATATTCAATCTTCGAACGCAACTCTTCGCTGTGGCCAGCCTCAAACGTCAACCCGGTAACGCCCTCCTTGACCAATTCTGGCATGCCGCCGATTCTTGAAACGATTGCCGGCTTCCCCAGGGAAAACCCCTCTATAACAGCGAGGCCAAAGACTTCATGCCATTCGGAAGGCAAGATCGTAAACAGAGAGTTCTTTATCTCATTCTTAAGGTCCTCGCCGTTTTTGTATCCTAACAGTTTTACATTTTTATATCCATTCTTTTCAACCTGTCTTTTTATTTCGTCTTTCAGAGGGCCATCTCCTATGATTTTGACTGTGATCTTTAAATCTTTAATTGCCCGCAAAAGGGTCAACAACCCTTTTTCCGCAGACAATCTCCCGATATAAACAATTGAATTTTCTTCCCAGTGATATTGCGGTGAACAGTCCTCCAGACGCACAAAATTAGGTAAATATTCAAAGTTGCCCTTAACGCCCATATCCCGCAACTTATTAATTAGGAAGCGACTCGGCGCAATAAAGGTGTCAATCGATTTGTAAATGTGCAGAATCTTATGATGCAGATACATCTCAAAGGTATTGAGCAAGCTTTTTGTTCTCGAACCCTTAACGCAGCCTTTTAAAAAACAATTGTAGTAACGGCCATGCGCACATGCCTCACAAATTTTCCCCTGAGCCAGCAGGACATAAGAGGCGCAAGCCAGTTTATAATCGTGCAATGTCATAACAACGGGAATCCCCGCTTTTTTGCAAGCATGCAGGATAGATGGAGAGATCTGATGATAAATGTTGTGCAGGTGAACGATGTCCGGCTTTGTATCCTTGATTAATTCTTCTATCTTTTTGCGCGCCTCCCAGGAATACAAAATATTTAAAGAGGCCTTGATTCTTTCTCGCCAAGAACCGCGATTGTAATCGACGTGAGATACAAATTTATCGTTATATTTACAAGGAAGGTTCCGTGGATGGTCCATTGAGAAAAAAATCGTTTGATGCCCTTTTTTTTCTAAAATTTCCGCGGTTTCAAAAAAGACAGTATCGGACCCGCCTTTTCGATAAAAATATTTATTAGCTAATAAGACTTTCATCTTTCCCCTCTCGCCCATTTAAAATGCCTAGCATATACGCGAATCTTTTCTCCCAGGTATTGTCCCGGGCAAAATCGATCAATTGGGGCTTCAGATCGTTTTTGTTCCGGACACAATCCTGGAGGAGCTTGATGTATCCCTCTTGGTCTTTATAAATAAAAACATGATCCGAATAGTGATCAAGCTCAGACATGTTTGAGGCGGTTGTCGGAAGTCCATAGGCGCAATATTCAAAAAGCTTTATAGGATTAATATCATTGGTCAATGGGCTGATTTTAAATGGAATTGTCCCAACCTTCGCGTGAAACAAATATTTTTTTAATTCAGCATGACGACGCGGTCCTAAATACCTGAAGTTTCCATAAGTTTTTGCCAGTTTTTCGATGCGTAATATATGATTCCTCGATTGGACCCCGGAGATGGGGCCGATGATGACAAAGTTAAATTCCTGAAGATGGGAAACCCCGTATTCGTATAGATCGTAGTCGAACCAGTCACTGATGGCTCCGACATAGAGCACAATCGGCTTTGTCAAATTTTTGTATTCTTCCGGCCGCTCAGGGACCTCTCCTGCTTTGAGAATAAAATCTTCGTCAACACCATTGGGTAAATAATGGCTGTCTGGATTATGCGCGGCAACATATTCATGTAAATTTTTCGAAGTGGCAACAACATGATCTGTGCTTTTTATAACCTGTTTTTGCAAATCCAATATGGTCCGGGGCATGTTAGCAAAACCTTCTATCCTGTCCGAAATCCTGAGAATGCTTTTTTGGGCCCGGACAAACTTGAGGACAGATATGAGCCGGATATTATTGATAAACAAAACATCCACATCCAAAAAATTCTTTTCCGCCAGAATTTTCCGGAGGCCCGGGTAACAAAACCTCAGACAATTGTTGGCGAGCGATAGCCGATCCAATACCGGCAAATTCAGATAGGGCACCAAACAAAAAGGAGTGTAAGAAAGCACGCCTTCTTTGCTTTCCTTGATGCCCGCCTTCCAGGCCGCAATAAGTTCTTTATCCTCATCATGCCGCCTGAAAAAGCGATTGATATTAAGGAAATTGGTCAGGCTGAAGACCTCATATCCATTCTTCTTAAAGAGATGGATATATTTATGGCTTCCCACTTGAATGCTGGAATCAAAGCAAAGAAAATCGAGGAATAAAACTTTTTTGCTCATGACAACTTAGCTCCGTTGTTTCTGTTATATCCCCACTGGCCGCAGATCAATCCCACCGCCATAATATTCCATAACAAATTCATGCAATTGTCGTAATAAACAGTCATGTTCAACGTAGAACTTATCAGAAAAGATATTACCGCCCCTATCATCCCGGTGGTTACATAAAAATATAACGAATCATTTTTTGTCTGCCGGCACAGTTTATATCCGCTCTTTAATATAGCGAAATACGCTAATAGAAAGAAAATCAGTCCAACGGCCCCGCTTTCGACCAATACGACAAGATAAGAATTGTGGGCGATACACACAAAAACTTCGCTATAAAAATATTCCTTATACAAAAGACTCCAGTAATTTTTTAAGCCTATTCCCAGGAAATGCGAGTCAACGGCCATGCGCCATCCCGTTCGATAGGTCTCCATTCTGCTCGAGAGGGTATCGCCGCGGTTCAGCAAAAGATCTTTCATGACAACGTTTATTTTATCCAGAAACGGCAGCGTAAGGCAGGCCAGCAAGATTATCCCTATCATGCCGGCGATAATTATTTTCTTAATTGAGATATTCCCCCGTTGGAGGAGGATCCCGATAACTGCAAGCGCTCCTATCGCCGCTCCGATCCAGGATACCCGCGTAAATGTTAAGATCAGCCCCACGATAATAAGGATAAGGCATGTTAAGCGCAGGAATGTTTTCTTGTAAAAGAAAAGTGATAAGGTGAATGGAAACAAAACCGACAAGTAATTCCCTAGCCCCGTGTAAGACCCGACAGTCCCCTGCGCCCGGGATAGTTCTCCCGGTAAGCCTTGAACCATTTCAGAGCTTGTCCAAAAACTCATGTCGATAAGAAACATCACCTGAACCACAGCCAGAATTCCTTGCAAGGCCCCGATGAAGAACAGGACCAAAAGATATTTATCCAACGTTCTCTCCGGAACGTTGCGGCTGATCCTCTCCCAAAAGAGAATAGCCAAAATAAAAGCTGAATATCGTATGAGCTCATAGAGCGAGAAGCTGATAAGGAGCGAATGATGCAGGCTCGTCAATAAACTGACTAAAAGGTAACCCCCGTAAAAAAGCAAGACGGTGTTTAAGCTCTGTAATTCTATGGGCCTTGACTTGCTCCTCCAAGCAAGAAACAGCACGCTTCCGATCAAGAATGCCAAGGAAAACGGAACCCCGATTTCTTCCGGGCAGTAAGGAGACTCTAAGAATATTTTCATCCTGTCGACAGCGGTAACAAATAACAAAAACCATACGAGGATAAGATTTTTATCCCTGACGAGTGAAAAGATAAGGACCGAGACAAGAAAAAAGCACGCCATGATGACATATTTCATGGGCGGCGTCATAATGATCGCAAAAGAAAACGGCACACAGGCCAGAGAAATTAAACAGGATACTAAGATTTTTCTAAATATAGAATTCATATCTTCGATTTATAAATAGATAGTGACTCGTTATTTTTTTTCCGAAAAAAGGTTTGGATCTTATTCCATTCTTGTTTTTCGAAAAATTTAAAAACAAACAACCATCCTGGATAGCTGATGATCAATAGTAATTTTGTCCCTATCCTTCCCCACAGGTGCTCCGGATTGACGCTGACGCCTAATCCATAGAGCAAGCCCCCGATCGCGAGGAGCTGGCCGATTCTTTTCCACTCATAAGCTATCGGGTAAAGCCGGGTTGAAATATGATAATTCAGCGCGCACATGATCAGAAAAGACAACAGGGTGGCAAACGCAGCGCCGATCATCCCATAAGGCGGGATGAGAAGATAATTGAGCGCCAGATTAATGACCGCCCCGCTCAGCAGCACCACCGCGCAAAAAACTGTTTTTCTTTTTAAATTGATTCCTACATTCAGTGCCTCCTGAGCGCCAAAGAAGACATACGACAGACAGATCAGCGGCACGACCCGGCTGGCAGGCCAAAATGAGCGGTCGGAGATCATTTGAATAATATCCTTAGACAAAAGAGAAACCGCCAGGCTGATGAAAATGCCGAAAAAAACGAAGTAGGTCAGGATCTTCGCATAGAATTCTTTCGCATAGGCCTCTTTCTCGACAGAAAATATCATCGGCGGCCAGATCAGTTTAAACGGCATCAGCAGAAACACCATGATGATCATGCCAAATTTACAGCTTAGAGAATAAAGCCCGACTTCGCGGATACCCAAAAAATATTTTATGAAGAATTTGTCCGACATCATGAGGACAAATCCGGCCATATTCGCGGGTATCAACGGCAATCCGAAATTCAACATCTTTGAGCTCTCCAAGAATGAAAATGTTATTTTCAGGCTTGGACGTATTTTTAGAAAAAAGGTGCCGGCCAGAAGGGCGATGGAAATGAATTCTCCCCACAAAATTCCCCAGATCCCTTTTTTTGCTACAAGAACAAGATAAGCTATGAAAATGAGTTTCAGGAAGAAAAGGGAGAAATTGTAAAAGGCATATTCCTTGGAATGCTTTTGAGCTCTCATGATGGACAAAAATAAATTCTGGTGAACCTGGAAAAAGGCTACGCCGATAATCACATACAAATAACTGACATACTCGCCCGAGCCGAATATCCATCGGGAAAGAACCGGAGAAAGAAAATACCCCGACACAATTAAAACCGCGGAGCTTGCCAGCAGCATATAAAATGCCGTTGTCACCACCTCAGTCTTTTTTTCACTCTCCTCGTAGTCGTAATAGGACCGGAAAAGGGCGGAATCGATCCCGAAGGTGAAAATCGAGACCATAATTGCCAGCGAGATCATTAGCAAAGATAAGATGCCGTATATTTCCGGAGTCAAATGGCGGGTGTAAATCGGAAGAAGGAGAAGCGCGACAGACTGCTGCGCGATACCTCCCAGCCCATAAATGACCCCGTGCTTCATTGTCTCTTTGATTCTCGAAAAAAGCATTATTGTCTTAATTCCCTGTATAATTCCATTGTTTTTCCGGCGACCTGTTCCCAGGTAAAATCCCTTTCGACTTTTGCCCGAGCATTTTGGCCCAAATAATCGCAAAGTTTTTCATCGCCTAAAAGTTTTTCTATCTTAGCCGTTAAGTCAGGCACACCCTCCGGCTCAAAAAGTATCCCCGTCTCCTTATCTTTGATCATATCCGGTATGCCGCCAACGTTTGAACCGATAACCGCTTTTCCGCAAGCCATGGCCTCAAGGACAACGATTCCTTGTGATTCCTGCCTGGAGGGGACAACCAGAATATCGCAGGCGCAATACCAAAGACGCAATTCGTCGCCTTGCTTGCTGCCCAGAAATGTTACTGAATTATCCAAAGTAAGTTTTGCTCTTAGTCTTCTCAATTTTTTTTCCAGAGGTCCGTTGCCGATAATCACCAGCTTTATATTTTCAGGGCCGGGCTTTAATCTTGAGAAAGATTGCATGAGGATATCAATTCCTTTCCTTTCAATTAAACTCCCGACAAAAAGTACGATTTTGGTTTCTTGAGAGAAATTTAATTTCTCCCGGGCCGTGTTTCTTGAGGCTGGAACAAATTCGTTCGTATTCAGTCCGTTATGGATCACAGCTGTCTCTTCCTTTTTTGCCCCAAGCTCAATGGCCTGCATTTTGATGAAATGACTAACTGCAATCATTTTTTTTGCGATGGTGAACGTTTTTTTATATAACTCCACAAATTTAGCCGGACGAGGTCCCAATAATCCATGAAAGCTGTGCAAGGTGACAACGATCGGGATTCTTCCTCCCGACGCATGCCAAGCCACTATGGCGCGCTCATGCGCATGATGAGCGTGTATGATATCTGGATTCATAGACTGGATTATCTTTTGATAGTATAGGGAGGCCAGCGCATATTTATAGTTTCTTTCCTTTTTAAAGAGGATCTGTCTTATCTTATCCGTGGTATATAGGAATATTTGCCTGCAGAATATCCAGACGCCAAAGAGCTGGAAAAATTCATGGATATTGCTTATCCTTTTTCGAATCGGCTTAAAAATATGATAATTCCCTTTTTGCTCATGCCATTGGGAAGCCTTGTCGGTATAAAACGTATCCGCAAACACGAATATTTCACTGTCCTTATGCAAAGATAGCCATTCGGTCAGCTCTTTTACCGCCGTAGCAACCCCTCCGGTAAAATAAACACCATTGTGCATAACGGGGAATGGGCCAATATGGAAAATTTTCATGTTATTGCGATGTGATTTTAATTCTTATTTTTTATCTTCTTTATCACTGTGGAAATATTCAAAGTCTGATTTTCTGCCGGCAAATTCACTAAACAACATTCGGATTCCGTTTTCTCGCCATACGCAGAGGAGTATAAATAGACTTCTTTCTTCAAGATATTCCTGGGAATATCGATAGAGGCGATTCGTTCGCGAGAGCGTTTTAAGAAAAATGTATTATCCTTGCAGGTCATATCGGGTGATAAATGAAAAAGCAAATCAGCCTTAAAATTCCTGGGGCAAGAAAGATTGTCCGCTATCTTTAAAGACCCTTCGTTGGCATCCAAAGAAATGGTCCGTGTGTGCACGATGCCCCCGTACTCAATTTTTGCGTTAAAAATGACGACAGAATTTTTTTCTGTTAGTCGGGATTTCTTTATTTGAACGTTTTCCCCAAGATAAAATGGGTCGAGAGTCAGCTTGCTTTGCTCCTGTCCCTCCACAGCAATCGTATTGTGATATCGGGTCGAACGGAATCGGTTCCGCTCAGAAAGATCCTGAGTATAAACATATGTCCCTGGATCGACAATGATGTCCTCGCCGTCGAGCATAAGCTCAAAGCTTAGTTTGTCGTTGTGGGCATGCCCGCCGTTTCCGTTTTGGCCGTTAGGCCCGCACGAGACAATGCAATAATCTTTGTCGTGACGAAGAACATACCAGCCAGCTTGTGGAAAAGCTTTGCTGGGAATATCTCTTAGCCCACAACCTTTCATGCCCTGCCAAAGCTGATATCCACCATCGCCGAAAATCCACCAGGCCTCTTCGCTGAATCCGAATTCATCGATCTTAAAGCGGGGTTCTGCAAAAAATATCGCTCCGAGCGTGAGCAGATAACGCATATCCAATATTTCACTATCCCCCAATCGGTGAAGGCGCCCGCTGTCATTGTCGCCTATCTGGGGCATTCTTCCGTTGGGTTTCAAAAGATACAAGACCGCTTCGAACATTTTATAGAGCCTGGCCGTATATTCAGCTTTGAATATTTTTTCCGATACATCTTTATAATTCTTGCCGTCAAAATCATGATCATTGATCACCCTGACCAAAGTGGCAAAGAAGAACAGCTCCAATGCCAGACGATGGTAACAGGTGGACCCTTCAAAATCACACCCGTCAGCATAAATCTGTTTATCCATTTCTTTTTTTAACTCATTCAATGCAAAATCGCCCCATCCTCTTGCCTCCTCGATCTCAGGAAAGATGACGCTAAGATAAAGAAGCCCCACGATATCCGAAAGATAGTGGTTCGACGTAAAGGCCATTTTGTTTTCCAGGTTGCTTCGAATGTGCGTGCCGTGTTCATAGAGACTTTGTAAGAACCTCAATAAGAATTTCTCCGTTATTTCTTTTGAGTCCCGGAAGAAAGAAAGTCCCCATATCCAGTTGCAGGCCCTGATCGCGACTTCCATCGTGCATGTCCAATTGACCCCATACGGCATGGGATTATTCTCGATCCAGTGATCGATCTGGCGGATAAATTCTTTTGTATACTTCTCATCTCCCGTAAGCCAGTAGGCCTGTCCCAAAGCCCCAAAATGCTGGAACCGGGAAAGCTCGTAAGGGACTTTTCCGTCGTATTTCACCTTCCGTTGTGGGTATTCACTCATGGGCGGCTCGAGAGCTATTAATCTTGCGTAAAATTGCAAATCCCACCGCTGTCCGCTTTTAAAGTCACGATGCCAGTCAATCTTTTCCCCCAGGCTGATTCTTTCCGAACCTAATAAATTAAAGATATGCGCGGATACATCATCAGCCATCCTTATTGTTTCTTTGGATTTGTTCGCTGAAATATGTTTGCCGATCTCGGAAATGTTTGCCCCGGAGGAGATAGGAAAGAGAGAAACGAGATTGCTTCTGTCGATTTCTCTGCGAAACTGTTTCTCCAAAGCCTTGCCCTTTAACCGTCTTAAAAGAGCGCCAAGACTGAACCGAATTTCCCGAAAATAAGCTTTGGTTATCCGATAATTTTTCCGCAAAAGATTCCGGACCCCAGGCACTAATCGCTGTTGATTGCCTTGTATGGATTCCTTATTCATAATTCATATATCGTAATATTATTTTCAAGCAATGTTTCCAAGGACTCTTCAAACTTTTTCGCCGGCAGAAGAAGCGCGGGGGCATTCCCCACGGGTGCTTCTTTCAGGACTCCCCTATTTCTGCAATATTCAAAGATCTCATCGTGCTTTTTTGACCTCACGTCCCCTCTTTTTTTGCCGATCTGAGGGTCATGCACCTTTACCTGGACGGAGCGCTTGTTTCCCTGCATATCAATGATTTCGAATGTCGCGATATTATCCCAATAAACTTTTATCGGGAATTTTTCGCAAATATCTTCAATCACATGAAAGGATGTCGTCTGCCGAAAGGCGGATCCTAAGTGAAGGATATTTCCCTCACATTCGATAAGCCGGTAAAATGGCGAAGTTTTATCAAATGCGTTTGGTGTCATCCCATGGTCTTTTACCAAGTACTCTGCTTTCGGTCCCAGGGCGCAAACCGAATGCGTCGGGTGTATACTGCGCTTGATCCCGGGATAAGAGCGAAAATATTCCGATATTGCTCCCATTTTGGAGGGGGCAGTCCTGAAATCAATAACCCGCTTCTCTTTAACCCATTCCGACATTTTTCCCCCCATAGGATAGGCTGGCATAGCCAGGGTCCCCTCCGGACCAATCGTTTCCAGCAAGGCTTCAACAACGGTTTTGGCCCCACCTTTAATAGGCCCGAATTGGGAGAGTCCGCTGTGGACCAGAACAACTGTTCCTTCTTTTAATCCGATAGTTATTAAGCCATCTTTAAGTTGTTGTTTATTGACGACGGGCTTCATTTTTTTCTGCTCGATGGCCCTTGTAATGTCTCGCTTCTTTTTCCATCTTCTTGCCTTTTTATAGAGCGAGGGGAAAATCTCCCTTAGGTATCCTTTGATCTTAAGCATGCAACCCCACCTCCTGCGAAGTCCGGTCTGAAGACATTTTTTGTTCACGCCGCTTATTTTTGATGCATTCTTCCATTAACAAGGCATCCGCAAAGAATTTAACCGCCCAATTGGGATACGCATAGCTCATGTAGTCGCCCCAGATCGGATGCGAACCTTTGATGCCTCCCCTTTTCCACGGGTGACGGCTATCCAAATTCTGGGTCGTTCTCAAGAACTGATTCAGCTGCATCGCGACATTCAAATAATTTTCGCCTTTTTTTTCTTGATACAAACGCATAAGCAATATTGCTAGCTGGGCGTTACCGGTTAAGCAGGAATAGGCCGACGTGGTGTTCCATCCATCATAAAAATCACCGGGCAAGAAATTCTTCTGTGAAAGGATAAACAATAGGGCCTGAGCGACTTTTTCGCTTGATTGGATATATTTCGGATCGTCCAGAAGGAGTCCTGATTCCAGCATTCCCCGCGCCGCATAAACGATGGTATGAGTAAACGTATGGCTTTGTCTATCAAATGCGTTCTCATCAAACCATCCATCGCTTTTTTGATTACCGAGCGCCCAGAGCAAGTTTGCCTTTGCGGCCTTTTGATAGGATTCTATTCCGGTCAGTTTAAACAATTTCAGCAAAGGCCAAGCCACGCGCGTATGATAAGAATGAGGAATATCATTGTATGCGAATTTTCTCCATGCTCCATCCTGATCCTGCGCCCGGACGAGCCAGTCTCCTGCCCGCTTTGCCGCATCCAGATATTTCTCGCCTCCGGTCTCCTCGTGTGTCCTGAGGAGCCCCAGCATAATTTGTCCCGTATTAAAAATACACGGACGGTCCGAATACTCGACGGGACGTCCCTGGTAAGCGCCGTCTTCCTTTTGTATCGAAAGCAACCAATCGGTCATCCGGAGAGCTCTGTCCCGATATTCCTCATCTGATGAAAAGTGGTGATAGTTAAAGAACGTCGGAATGATATATCCCGTTGTTTCGGGATAGGAAGATTCCCATCCCTTGCTCAAGTGATAAGCCGCAGCAACTCCGCCGTCATCGGTAATATCCTGCGCACGCTTCAGCCATTCCATCGCTTCTTTTAAATGCTGGGCGTTAGCACATAAGGCGGGGACATCTTCCGGGAGATGTTTATTCCGGAAAACACACCGACAATCTTCTAACAAAATCTGCAGATGCGCGGATCGGTAAGGCCGTTGTTTAAGCAGAAAGCGTGTTCTCCAGATGAAATTCCCTAATTTTGTGCTCTTGAATTTCTTCTTGTTTGTTGGAACTGTTTTGGTCATGGATAGATTCTCCCCAGCCTTTAAACATTTTCGTAAATAATTTTTGGGATAGGAAATGTCCTGTTATTCAAGATTACGCCTAATATTTTAGTCCCTTGTTGTTCCAGCGGCATCAGGCCCCGCTGGACAGACTGGCGTCTGGTCAGTCCTTCCTCCACGGTGACAACGGTGCCTTCCGTATAAGACGCGATAACAACAGTATCTTGATACGTGTTCAAACTGGGGGCTTTAATAATGACCAGATTATAGTCTTTTTTAGCGTTCTCGATGATCTCGGGAATTCTGGGTGAATCCAGAAGGATCGTTGGATTTAATTCTGTTTGTCCGGCTGTGAGCAGATACAATGCTTCATCTATTTTGTTGATAGCTTTATCAATCGAAACCTTATCCTCCAGGACATCCGCAAGTCCTGCGGAATTCTTCAACTTAAAAAGTTTCTGAAGAGTTGGATTTCTAAAATCGGCATCAATCAGTAAAATTTTATATTGGGCCTTTTGCGACAATGACCTGCCGATATTGGCGACAATAGAAGCGATGTCCCCTTTTTCATCCGCTGCCGTTATGGAAATAGATTTTATTTTTTTGTCTTTGATGAGTAAATAAAATTGATCGGTCAGGTTTTGATAAAAACTATTGTATAGTGTCTTTTTCTTCGAGTGATCAATCAACCTTTTCTCCGTCAATTTTTTTCTCGGAATAGAGCCTAAAAAAGGGACCCCGAGGCATTTCTCAATGTCTTGTGGCAACTTAAAAGTCTGATCCATGTATTCATAGGTGAAGGCGAAAATGATTCCCAGCAGCAACGCGACAAACAGTGCGATAATAATCTTCAGGAGCTTGGAGATTCCCGCAGGCTCCAACGGAACGGATGCCTGCTCGATGATCTTGACGCTTGCCGGTCCGATCGCTTCAACATCGGAGAATTTTTCTTTGGTGAGATCCTCATCAATTTTTTTGATGTTGTCTCTCAATTGCTGGACCATCCGGTTCTTGTCGCCATATTTCAGCTGCAACTCAACCATCTGCTGTTCGAGATCAAAGATCACGTAAGCGCGGCTGATGACGTTAGCAATTTTTGCCGCCTCCAGGGGGCTAAAATCCAATACGGTGATTGTGAAAAGATTCGTTCCCCGTATCGGCTCGACCTCGATATTCTTTCTTAGGTCGTCCATGGCCTTTTGATAGATGGACGGCTCGATTTTCTTGTTTTTTTTCGATTCAAATTTTTTTAAAAAATCTTTTATCCGGTTCAGCAGGCTCAGTTTCATATCGATAAAAGGCTCCTTGAAATTTGAGCAGTAGCCCTTCTCATAATCATCCGGACGATTGTGAAGCTGGAGCGCTTTGACCGTGCGCTCAAGAACAGGTGTCGATTTGACAATTTCACTTTGGGTTAAAGATATCTCAGTCTTTTGATATCCCTTCACATCCTGGTAATAGGGAGACCCGACCTGTTTCTCGGCGGAGATCAGCATCTTGACCTGCCCTTCATATAAGGGCGTCTTGAACTCCAGGCCTAAGATGACCATCACCATGACCGAAATAAAGCAATTCAGAATCAGCGTCTTACTTCGAAAAAATACGCGGACATAATCTCTTAACGTTAACATGTTTTCGTATTGGTTCTGTTCCATTTTTGTTTCCTTCCGTATTGATCTAAAATGATTGAGGTCGTTTTTAGTCTTTAGAAAATCCCCTCTGATACAACAATAATGTCTCCGCTTTGCAGCAATATATCTGCATCCGGCTCGCCGTCCATGACATTCTTGAGATTGATTTTGATGTTTTCGTAACCCGTCCCCTGCTTTCTTAATCTCAAAACCTTAACACGACTCGATGACCCGAACTTGTTGAATCCGCCGGCCATGGAAATCCCCCTTAAAATGGTCATGCTTTGCTCGAGGAGATAAGATCCTGGCTTCACGACTTCGCCGTAGACAAAGAATTTCTTTGAGTGAGATTCCAATAAGCTAACCGCGACTACAGGATATTTCATGTAGCCTTCTGCCAAACGGCCCTCAATTTCATTCTGGATGTCTTCTAGCCCCCGACCCTCTACCCGGACACTGCCGATGTAGGGAAACATAATCGATCCGTCCGGGGCTACAGTTATTTTTGTCTCAAAATGGTCAGGTTGAAGGACATTGATGGATAAGACATCTCCAATGCCAACTGAGTACTTACTTGTTTCTTTTTCCTGGGCCGTTGCCAAGGGTGTCTGGCTTCCTAGAACAACAAAAAAACAAGAGATAAACAATATGAGTAACTTATTCATTGATTCCCTCCTTATGTGGATTTTTAGATATTTTTATTTTGCCCCCAAACCAAAAAGCACCGCCGGGATGGTCTTGAGGAGAATTTTGAAGTCAAGTATAAGCGACCAGTGATCAATGTATTCAAGATCATACTTCGCCCATCTGTTAAAATCCGTTATTTGATTGCGTCCGTTAACTTGCCATAGGCAGGTAATACCTGGCCTCATACTCAGGCGTCGACGCTGCCAGCAATCATACTGCGCTACTTCTTGCGGAAGAGGCGGACGCGGCCCAACCAGAGAGATATCTCCCTTAAGGACATTCCATAGCTGCGGCAGCTCATCCAGGGATGTCTTTCGTAAAAATCTCCCTATGGGGGTCACCCGCGGATCCTTTTCCATCTTAAAAGCGGGACCTTCCATTTCATTGTATTTAAGCAATTCTTGAAGCTTATCTTCGGCATCGTGTGTCATGGTCCTGAATTTATAAAGGGTAAACCGGCGTCCGTTTAAAGTACACCTTTCCTGCTGGAAAAACACCTGGCCGACGGATGTTAGTTTGATAAGCACGGCAACGACAAGAAACAAAGGCGCTAAAACAACTAAGGCAACGAAGGACACCAGAATGTCGATCATCCTTTTGATTAGGAGATGGCCCGCCTTATCCGATGTTGTTTCAAAAATAAGAAAAGGTAAACCCAATAAGTTGGTTTCTTTTCCCATTGTAAATTTTAAATTAAAAAGGTCCACGGCAATGCTTACCGCGATACCCATTGTCTCGCAATAAAGAACAGCTTCTTCTATGATTTCCAACCAAGAACGCGGCACAATAAAGAAAACATGATCGATAGCCTTGTTTCCTAAGATATTCGGCAAACTAACAAGAGTCCCTAAGACCTTATGTCCTTGGATCTCTTCTCCCGTTTTAGAAGGGTTTTCGTCTATGAACCCGACGATCTTTAACCCAAACTCTTTATTCCGGTCAACCTGCTCGACAAAGCGCTGGGCGCGGGGGCCCGTTCCGACAATGAGCAGATTCCTGAAATTAAATCCCTTTTTGCGCAAATGCCTGAAAAAATACATCAGGATGATTTTCTCCAGGGTGATAGCGATCGCTCCCGCAGAGAAAATAATAATGATAAAAGTTCGGCTGATATATTGAGTTTTGAACAAATAGCTCAAGCTGCTAAAGGCAAGGAAACTAAGAAAAGTTGCCTTAAGTATAATAAATAGTATTTCCAGTATTCTCTTAAGCCGGAATGAAGAATACATCCCAAAGGAATAAAGCGAACCCACCAAAAGAGAAAGAAACACCGGCAGAACCCAAATATAATAGTTAACCGGGTAGAGCAGCTCAAGTTTATTTCTTAGAAAATATCCAAGAAAGAAAGCTCCGGCGATAATACCGGTGTCGGCAAGTATCATTAATCTTCTAAACACTGCTGCGCGTTTTTTAAGCATATGGATTCGTCTCGTTGCGTTAAGTACTTTTCACCGGGACATCCGGTTTTCACATTTCACGTTAAAAAGCTATCTTTACGCCCACATCCACCATGTTCCGGTTGTAACTGCGTGTTGCGAGATTTGAATCAACCTCTGAATAGGTATAAGACAAAAAGACCGTTACGTTCTCTCTGACATCATAACTTAATTGCGTTCTCACTCCAGTTTGCGTATCCTTGATGCTCAGCGCCTCATATTCGCCTTTGCCGAAGAAAACCGAAACACTGCCGCGTAAGCGCTCGAGCAGTTGCCGGCTCAAGTTCATGGCCACCTGCCAGGAATCCCAAATATCGGCGGTGTCCGAGCTGGGCATGCTTGTCTTACGATAGGAAAGGTTCGCCGAATCGGTTTTGTTGAAATCATTGGTCAGTGTCACTGCAATATTCGGCTCAGAGGTATTTCTTCCGTCAAAGGAGTCCACGAAGGAAACCCCCGCGCGGCCATCCAGATAAAGCTGTTTAGTCAAGAAATGCCTGATTCCTGTCGAGACTGTATGCACATCGGCTCTGCCGTTGTCTTCAGCGTGGATCGTGGCGAAATCGTATCCCAGCAGAAAGGCCATTGCCGAACTGTGGATATAAACCGCGTCAGCTCCGACGCGATGCAGAACGGAGGAGTCATCCACATCCTTACGTGAGGAGCTATAGATCTCATTGCCGTAATGGCTTTCGAGTGAAACGTTTTTGCTTATGTCTCTTATATATTTTGTGTCGAGTATGTTTTGATAATAACTGTAGCGGCCGGAGGTTCTGCCGAAAGAATCTTCAAAGCTTTCCGGGTCTTCGGCATGGACAAATCTGTCGGTGATGGCGAGGCGATCATGTTTGGAGAGCGTTTTTTTAAAGTCAACGTTCACATTCTGCGAATTATTGTTAAAGGAAGAATGGTTGGCGAACAGATATTGGGTAAAGATCCCTTCGATATTCAGATCATGGGTCTTTCCCTCCTGCTTAGCCCCGATGCCGGCTGAGAGTTTGGTAACCGAATCCGATTTTCTGTTTTCGTTAGCTAGCGTGACATTGTCATCATATCCCGTTGACATGGATCCCTTGATATCAAAATCAAACCCGAGCAAGGCAAAGGCATTCACCGGAAAGGTCAGGAACAAAAAATAAACTAGCCCGTAAGATAATATTCTTTTCATTTTTTCTCCCGTTTAAGAATATAATTTTCTTAATAGATCTTCTTTGAGAAAACGATGATGTCCGCCGGGGGTTTTGAGTGTTTTGATCTTTCCCTGACGGATATATTTTTTTAATGTGCTAACGCTGACATTGAGAAGCTCAGCGGCTTGGGCCGAGGTGAGAAACACATCGTTACGTTGAAGCGAATCTTTTTTCATACAGAAGGCTCCCCGATGAATCGATTTAAATTGCTTAAAATTAAGTGCAAGTAGTTACAACCGAACGAATTTGTGCAAAAAAGTAAACAATGGGCCCTAATTGTGTAATATTGTTTTTTCTGGCCGATGGGGCACCCGCCCCCTTCGGTCAGGCAACTCGATCCGTCCATTTTAAAAAAAATCGTTAGTCGATTGTTATAAAAGATTATTGATTGGATCTTCCCTGAACAAAGAGGGTTAAATCTTCTTCACTTATTCGCCACTTACCTATCTTTGTGGCTTTGATTTTTTTTGCCTGAATGAGATCCCTTACCCCATCTTGGGTAATATCCAGTCGCTCAGCGACTTGCCGGACTGTAAGATATTTCTTCATATTAACCACCATGGCGTCTCCCTGGCCGGATAACAAAATAGTTCCTATTGTTTCCTATTGCTTCCTATTCCTACCTATGAGCAATTTTTATGCCAGTTTGTACTAATAATTGGGGAGATATCTAAATCGATGGAGTATATTATTTTACAGATTTTTAGCTTGGGGAGAAATCGTGTGATATTACGCGATTTTAGTCGGAAATGTTCATATTTATGAACATATGCTCGTATATGACAGCTAGAAAAGGAGCCAGGGAATGAAGGCCAGAGGCGTTTAATCAGTTCACTTAGGCTGAAGAAGAGAACACCCCGCCAAGGCTCTTTCTGCCTCGCTGCAAAGGCTACAGCGAGACCTTCTTGTCGCTATGGAGGGTCATATGCCCTTTGAAAGTGTTTTGCGGTAATGTCCCAAGCAAAAAGTCCCACGAGGCTGTCTTCGCAGAGGCCAAGCTTTTTTGTAAAGCGGCGAGATTTTTTGGCTTATTCTTTTCTTACTTTTCGGGTCATGAGATCCCGGAGGGCTTGGGAGGGTTTTTTACCTCGATAAATGATGTTGTAGACCTCGGTAGAAATCGGCATGGCGATCTTGTGCTTTTGGCTTAATTTATAAACCGCCTTAACCGTTGAAACTCCTTCCGCGACCATACACATTGATGAGGTTATTTCGGAGATTGTTTTACCTTTTCCCAGTTCTTCTCCGACAAACCGGTTTCGGCTACTGGGACTCATGCAAGTCGTGACCATGTCGCCTAGCCCGGTTAAGCCGGAAAAGGTTTGAGTTTGAGCTCCCATAAATTTTCCTAATCGGGCCATTTCGGCTAATCCCCGGCACAAAATAGCTGCTTTTGTGTTTGTGCCCAGCCCCAGACCGTCACAAACACCGCTGGCGATCGCGATGATATTCTTGAGGCTGCCGGCTAATTCAACGCCGATCACATCCGGGTTTGTGTAAATGCGAAAATTCTCCGAGTGAAAAAGTTTTTGCAGGAGTCTGGCCGTCTTGAGGTTATGCGAGGCGACAACGGCAGTCGAAGGGATATCTTTGGCTATTTCCATGGCGATGGTCGGGCCGGATAAAACCGCGAGATGGACGTTCCCCAGCTCTTGATGAATGATCTGGGACATCCGCAGCAGTCTTGCGGTGTCGATCCCTTTAATGACACTTAAGAGGATCTTTTGAGAATAATCAAATTTTTTCATCCTCTTCAGAATCTTAACGATATATTGCGAGGGGATCGCCAGGACAATAAGGTCGGCATCACCGACCGCGTCATCCAGTTGCGGCGTTAAGGTGATTTCGTCGGGGATCTTGATCCCGGGCAAGAATTTAGGATTGGCCCGCTCCCTTTCCAGTAAACGGATATAATCCGGAAAAGGTCCCCACAGTTTAACGGGGCAATTCTTTTTGGCCAGCAGGATGGCTAATGTCGTGCCCCATCCTCCGTCGCCAATGACACTGATCTTTCGGATTTTTGTGATCATGTTAGTTTTTTAAAATCATCAAGCGGATTTGAGATTAAATAATAGATGGTTATCATTATATAGCAACCCATAGACTCTGCAAGCGAAATTGTTTCGTCCCTTCGGGGAAAAGGGGCCGCCGGCAGGAATTACGGCCTCAAGGGATTCATGCGCACGGCGTAAAGTGAGAAAACGGAGTTGTCGTAAACTTTTTCCAAGCTGGGGATGGATACCTGCGGTTCCGCGTAACGCATGAAGACGATGTAATTGACTTTATATTTCAGTAAGGCTTTTAATAAGGCGGTGTCGAATCTTTCGCGTATGATGACTTTAAAGGCCTCAATATCTTTTATTCTGTTTTGCCACTCGACGGCCGCGGCGTAATCAAAACCGACGATCCCGCAGTCGCGGTAACAACAGACAATGCTGCGCTCGGATAAGATGCGGAATCCCCCCATTTCCGTGTCGTAGGGAACCAGAAACAGCGCGTTTTTGGGCGTATGGGCTTGGGCATAACGCTGTATGTCCAGCCAGTTTCGCTGCAATTGCCAAAAGCCTTCCGCGGTCTTACTGATCCGCAGATATTCTTTATGATACCAGCAGTAACTCGTGAATATCGCGACGAGAGGGAGAATAATCAAAAGTTCACGTAAACGGATATTCTGGAACTTGCGTAAATACAGCAATGAAATGAAAATGATAAAAAGCAGCCCCAGGGTTATCGACAGAGTCAGCTTGGCGGATGCGCCGTAGCGGGGGCTTTTGTATATATAAGTCACAAGCGCAACCGAAAGCAAAAAGAGGATGATGTAGCCGGTAATTTTGACTAAGGGAATGAGCCTCCGCCCTCTCTTCATCCATGCGTCTAGCGCGAAAAGCGGCAGCGCCAGGCCCATCGCCGCGACGGTGGTGACATCGGCAAAACGCAGGAGAGAAAACAGAACCGCGGCCCAGACGGCGATGACGGCCTTCTTTTCCTTGATGACTCCAACGAAAAGGATCGTGGCGTATCCGATCAGGAAAAACCGCAGGTATTGTATATTCCGGACGAGATTAAGGTCAATGATGAACCGGGAAGGCCGGATGTAGGTGAAGACATAGGAAACCGCCAAGAGAATGACCGTGATTAGGGCGATGGTCTGCACCTTTTTATCTCTCCGGAAATCTTCATAAAAGAGGCCGTTGAGCGCATAAAGGATAATGAGGATAAAAAACCTTTCGGTGGCCTTGATGAAGAATTTCAGATTGCCGGCCATTTGTTGAAGCGAAATATCCTGAAAAACAAAATTTTGCGGGCAGGTGATCCAGTACAGGGACATCCAATTATCGAATATGCCGCTGTCCGCCGGAGTGGGGTTATGCGTATATTTTCGGATGATCAGAATGATCACGGGCAAGGCGGTAACCAAAAAGGCCAGCGAGGATTTGAAAAATTCTTTCCAGCCGTGTTCTTTGACGTCCCAAAGCAGATAACCGGCAAGGTAGAACATCGGAAAAACACTATACACGGCGTGGATATTGGCGGTGAGGCCAAAAATGGCCGCGGCCCAAACGAATCTCCGGCGATAAAAAAGATAAAGCCCGAAAAAAATGATCGCCAGAGCGAATTCCTGATGGGAAAAAGTGCGGTAAAGAAATTCTTCCACCCGGCCGGAAAGGATGAAGACCGTCACGGCGATGGCGGCGGCAAATTTTTGTTTGGAGATTTCCCTC
>Ga0265297_10004897_pt1 | contig 21155 bp, 14 predicted proteins | sample Munlanlwell13791_FD_192502 | JGI IMG/M metagenome (GOLD analysis project Ga0265297, IMG submission 192502) | Leachate microbial communities from a municipal landfill in Southern Ontario, Canada - Leachate well 137-91 | ecosystem: Engineered > Solid waste > Landfill > Unclassified | place...
ATTAAACAGACCCAATCTTATTTTTTTCCTCGCTCGAGATGAATCTTCAGTTTATGTCTCCATATTCTTACTTTATTCTATCTCTTTTTTTCTTTACCTCTTTATCTCTCTCAAAACTTCAAAGAACTGTCCGTTTTTTCTCAAACGGGCTGCAAAGGTATGCACTTTTTTTAAATCTCCAAATATTTTTTGGTCTATTTTTTCCTATCTTGGGCCAAAATTGAAAACAATGGCAAAACAGACATTATTATTAAGTTTTATTCTCATTTTCCTCCCTTTTATGAAAGGTGAAGCATGCACAAATCTCATCGTTACCAAAGGTGCCTCGGCTGACGGCTCCGTAATGGTAAGTTACTCCGCTGACTCACATACAAGATACGGTGTGCTGGTACACTATCCTGCAAAAAAATACCCGGCAGGAAGCATGCTGAAAATTTATGAGTGGGGTAAGGAGAGATATCTGGGTGAAATACCGCAAGTGAGAGAGACATACGAGGTGATAGGAAACATGAATGAACACCAGGTAGTGATTGGTGAGACAACATGGGGCGGTCTGAAAAGTCAATATGATCCGGAAGGTGTTGTTGATTACGGATCTCTCATGTATATAGTGCTTCAAAGAGCTAGAACAGCCCGGGAGGCAATAACAGTCTTCACAGAGTTATGCGAAAAATATGGCTACGCCTCCAGTGGAGAGTCCATTTCAATCGCAGACCCTAATGAGGCATGGATTCTTGAAATCATTGGCAAAGCGCCTAAGAAGGTAAATGGTGTAAACGTAAACAAAGGGGCAGTTTGGGTTGCAGTGCGAATACCTGACGGATATATATCAGGCCATGCAAACCAGGCCAGAATTACGACCTTTCCCCTCAATGACCCACAAAATTGCCTATATTCACCTGATGTTATAACTCACGCCCGTGAACAAGGGTTATATAATGGGCCTGATGAAAGATTCAGTTTTGCCGACACATACGGTCCTGCAGACGGAGGAACTATAAGAGGTTGTGATGCACGCATCTGGAGCTTTTTCAACAGATTCGGAGCCGACGACATGAATAAGTATCTCGACTATGCACTAGGAAAGAATCCGGGAAACAGAATGCCTCTCTATATCAAGGCTAAGGGGAAGTTGAAGGTAAGCGAAGTAGCGGCCATGATGCGGGATCATTACGAAGGTACACCGATGGATATGACTCAGGACATAGGTGCCGGTGGAAATGCACGTCCCTACAGATGGAGGCCCATGGACTGGGAGGTTGACGGCAAGAGCTACCTGAACGAAAGAGCAATAGCCACACAGCAGACTGGTTTCTGGTTCATTGGACAATGCCGGTCTTTTGTTCCTAACGAGATTGGAGGTATATTCTGGTTTGCAGTTGATGATGCAGCCACATCACCACTCACCCCTGTCTATACTTCTTCAAAGGCAATCTCATCTCATTACGCTTTAGGCAACGGCTCAATGATAGAGTACTCCGACGAGTCGATGTTCTGGATTGTCAACCGTATAGCACAGTTTGCATATCTTCGTTACAATCATATTGGAAAAGAGGTGCAACAGGTCATCGCAAAACACGAGGATAACTGCATTAAAGATGTTGCAGCGCTTGACAAGAAGCTTCTTCAGATGCTCTCTGACGGCACCTTAAAACCCGTATCAAAGAGCGCCAGGAAGATATCAGGAATCACAACAGCTTTTTCCGTATCAAAGGCTGACTCCCTGTTTTATCAGTGGAAAAATCTTGATAAATATCTAATGGTGAAATACATTGACGGAAATACCAAAAAGCAGAATCCGGATGGTTCATTCATGAACAACGGCCACTCCAAGACAATTCCACCTCAGCCGGAGTTCCCCGGATACACTGAAACGTGGAAGAAAGCTGTCAAGGAGTGTGCCGGAGAGAGACTGACTCTTTGATATTTAAATATGTGCCGTTTGGCGTGAGCTATACACTAAAGGTGTTCCAACTACCACCGTTGTAGACCTTATATCCAAGCTTGCTTAGATATGACGATGCACTTTTGCTTCTTGCCCCGCTCTGACAGACAGTGATAACCGGCTTGCTTTTGTCTAGTCTGGAAATTTTTCCTGCAAGTTCGTCAAGAGGAATATTGACTGACCCCTTGATATGTCCGTAAAGGTTGTATTCTGTTGTTGTTCTTACATCGACTATGACTGCACCATTTTTGACAAGAGCTGCATAATCCGCATCGTCTCTCATTTTAAATAAATCACTAAAGAATCCTGGCATATTTTTTTGTTTTTTATTTTGTTGATTTTGTTCGTTCGTTTTTAAACAGACCTCCAGCAAGGGCCCCCATAAGGGCACCATACAGAGTACTATTCAATGGTGAAGAGGTTATGGGACAGGTTCCGGAATTGCATCCTACAAATCTCCAGTAGAGGTATCCGGCAAGTGCACCGACAATCGTCCCGATTATGTATGAGATATATTTTTTAATGTAACTTTTCATCCTTGCAACATTTGAGAGTGCAAAGATAGTATTTATTTTCCATTGGAATATATTTCTTTAAGAAATTTACATTAAATTTTTAGAATTTTCTTCTATTCTGGTTTTAACCTTTTCCCATGCATGAGATTCTGTCAGGCATGATTTCTCAAAGGTATAATACATGGTTCTGAATCTGGACATGGGTATAGCCAGGCTTAGAATGTCGGGCTCCACATGTGGCCTGACAGACGGGTCAAAAAGTCCCAGAAATACTCGGTCTCCCGCCCTTCTGTTCTCCACAACAACCTGAGCAACCAACGAAGAACAACCTGAACCGAAAGGAACAGATACGGCATCGGGAGCATTTGTGTCATAAAGAGCCCACGATACCAATCCGCTCAGAACATCGGGAGTGGCAAAGAACAAGAGCCCCTCAATGTTATCAAAATTCCCGATATTGCTTATTGAGGAAAAGTTTATATATAGTCCTGACTTATCAGGCATATCTAAATTCAGGATGAAATCTGCGACCATCTCAGGAGACTCCTTGTACCTCTCTTTATTGGATACAAATGCAGGTATATGATTCGGCGGGGTAATAAATCCGGTATAGGTCTTACCACCTCCGCAAGAAATCAACTCGGCATTCAGACTCACACTCCCCCCCAATCTCGCAGGCTTAAGGTCCTTGATGAAACACCCTTTTGTCTTCTCCGAATCAACCAGCGGTTTCTCGGAGTACCAGAAAGCAACCGGCAACTCGTAATCCCCGAAAGCCTTTCTGAAATTCGCGACAAATCTTTCTTTTTCCATTTATTTAATTCTTTTACAAATCATTTTAAATATTTCTCATTGCCCTTAATAATGAGGCTGCCCACCAGAAAACATTGTGTTTAAGGATTTCTTCTCTCATTTGTTCCATTCTTACATGCTGATCTTTCGATGACATCTCCAAAGCAGCCTTTATAGCCTCAGCCATCTCTTCAATATCATAAGGATTCACTATTATCGCCCCTTTAAGCTCATGTACGGCTCCGGCAAAACGGCTCAAAATCAAAGCTCCGTCATTTGTGACTCTCGATGCAATAAACTCTTTGGCAACCAAATTCATACCGTCATGCAAAGAGGAAACCATACAAAAATCAGAAGATGAATAGAATGGCTTTATTTCTTCGTGAGTATGATGCCTGGTGAGTAGTAGTATTGCCTTCCAATTTTGGTGTTTAAACCGTAGGTTTATTCTGGCAGCCTCTCTTTCAACAATGTCTATCATGTCGGAATAACTTTTAAGATAAGTCCTGCTAGGTGCACCTATTTGCACAAAAGTAAATTTACCTATATATGAAGGATTCTTTTCAAAGAACCTTTCAATAGCCTGGAATTTCTCCGGTATACCTTTAGTATAATCAATCCTGTCAACACCGATGCCTGTATACTGAGCTGTTATACCATATTTTTCAAGTAATTTGGAAGGTTGTATCTTCTGTTCTGTCAGTTCAAGATCTTTTGAAGAGATATCGATACCAATTGGAAAAGGCTTTACCACTGTAGAATGACCTGCTCTCTTAACAGAATAATTAGCCCACTGAACTCTTGATTCCAATGCATTATTCACTGTTTCAAGGAAGTAATTACAATGGTATTGAGTATGAAACCCAATCAGATCGGCACCAAGCATTCCTTTTAAAATTTCACTTTTCCATGGACATATACCAAATGATTCGGGATTTGGCCACGGGATATGCCAAAATATGGCAATCTTGGCTTCAGGTTTTAGTTTTCTTATCATTTCAGGTAGAAGAGCAAAATGGTAATCTTGTATTAATATAAACGGCGCTTCTTCATCTTTTGTCTCTTCAGCTATTGCTTTGGCGAAGCGTTCATTTATTTTCTTGTAATAATGCCAGTCCTCAATCCTGAATATCGGGCGAATATGTGCTATCAGGCACAATGGGTAGATGCCTTCATTAGAAAATCCATAATAAAAATGCACCTCCTCCTCTTTAGAGAGCCATATCCTTTTCAAAGTATACTTTGGATCGTCCGGGGGTACTTGAATTTTATCTCTATCATCAACAGTCTCCTTATCTGCATCTCCCGTCCCGGAAGCAATCCATAATCCCCCACAGGCTTTAAGAATAGGTTCCATTGCAGTTATCAGTCCACTTGCAGGTGTGATGCAATTTATTTGATTTCCTTCCCTTACATGAATATATGGCTCACGGTTTGAGACAACTATCAACTGTTTATTTTGCAAGAGGGCTTTCATTTCCTCCTTTAAGCGCCCGGGTGTCCAGATTGCATTAGTCCCGGCTCTTACCCTGGCTTCTTCCTGGGCTTTTGATTTTGCCTCAAACATTGCTTTTGCGACATGAATTACCTCTTTTTGCAATGGGAGGAGTAATTTTGTATGAGGTTGCCGCTTTAGTATATCCACATCGCCAGCCCGTGCTGCTTTAAGCCAATTTATGGTTTTATTCATAGGATTTAAAACTCCAAAACGAATTATCATTGTAGTAATAATCGAGATTATTAACACCTGCATAAACCATCTCAGAAAATTCCTGAACCATATTTTACTTATTATATTGTCTATATATCCTGCATCTACATAATATATTACTGCATAATGAGATATATTATCCTCACCTATAGGTTTAATAAATTGATATATACTCTCTTGATTTATATTAATAAAACTGCTGACATTTTTTTTATTAATTACAGACATTGAAATGTCATCAAGAGAATACTTTACAAATCTACGTGTTGAACTACTGCAGACAATGCTGTCTTTACTGAAATAAATTGCTATCCCGGATAAATTGTATCTGTGTTTAATACTATCTGTGAATGATTCTATATCATATTTACTTGAACAAATATAGAAAACATCATATTCTGACAATTCTCCGGCAACTTCAGCAACGCGGGTTTCCAATTCGCTGTTCAGTTTAGAACGCTCTACTGTAATTTGATAATAAGTGAAGCCGAAAGCCACTATACCGACAGCAATAATAATAGAAAGAATAAGTGCAAGATTCAGTCGCATAATGATAAGTTTTTAAGTAGTGAAACAACTTCAGTAACCTCTTCAAGCCTATACTTTGCACAGGTATGTCCGTCTCCTACCTTGACTGTATATGCATCAGGATTATCCTTGAGAACCTCAAACATCTCCTCATCCGTTGCCTCATCTCCAATTGATATAATAAAATCATTTATGTTATGGCTGATTAATTCCAGAACAGTATGTCCTTTTCCGATTCCTCGCGGTAGGATTTCAACATTTTTAGAACCAATATGTATTTTAAGATCGTGCAATTGCAATAGTCCACCATCTTCCAGCTTACTGATAATCTCCCTGGATTTTAAAGATCCTGACTCCGGATTAGAGGATCTATAGTCCCAATTTAGAGAAAAGCGCTTATTTTCAATATATGATCCGCTACAATCTCTTGTCATTTCTTCCAATACAGCAATAACGCTCTTTTTCCACACATCACTTTCCGCTACAACACTATGCCACATATTAAAAGATTTGATCATTGCTCCATGCTCGGCAATCAATGTAATCGACAGCTTGCCAAACAATTTATCCATATCATCGCTACTTCTGCCGGAAATTATAACAACCTTCGTATATCTATTATTTTCCAATCTTATTAGAGTATCCAATAACTCTTCTGATGGCAAAGCATTAATTGGTATTGATGAAAACTGTACCAATGTTCCATCATAGTCAAGGAGTAACAGCCTGTTTCTTGATTTCCTATATTTTTCAATAAGATCCTTCATTATATATTTAAATTATTTCAGCAGAGGGCAAGGTACACCCAAACAAGAGTGGGTTCCGGCAGAATATTCAGCAGAGTATTATAACCCGATATTTTTAAATATACGCAATTATTCCCGGATAGCATAATAATGGACTGCTAATCTTGAAGAATTAAGTTTTAAAAAAAAGCCTTATTTAAAGAGTATCTGCTTTTTATAGCATTTGCCGGCAACTGTTGAATCCATGAGGTGATATACCGGACGAAGAGGGTATTGTTTGCTGCCGGCCTCTTTTAGTCTTATTGGCTTGTCAGATAAAACTCCCATAACAAGAGGCCCTTTCATTATCTTAAAGAATTCAGAGGTACCTGCCTTGTTGTTTGAATTTGAGCTTAAGTTTGATTTAGAGCTACCTGAGTATTTGCCGACAGCAATATCATTATTCAGTAGCCTCTCTTTATGCACGATATTCTCAAACCTTAGTTCAATAATGTCTCCTTTTCTAAACGGCCTCTCAATCACTACAAAACCATCTTTTATAATTAAAGGTATTTTGACTCCATTGATATGCAAAGAGTGTTTCCGCGCCCATTTTATGTTACCGAAAATTTTAATGCTGTTCAATCCTTCCGGCTCTTCGTTCAGTACAAGCTTTACATCTCCGGAGAACGGGTAGCCGGATGTCTGGCTGATATCAACCTTGAGACCTGTGTCGGAATTTATACGGGCAGTGTTATCTCCGAAGAATGGCACCAATAATGTGCTCCCATTTGTAAAATAAGAGTTCCCGGCAATGCGTCCCAGCCCCTCTCCCCCACGCATAGTGCAGCACCAATGAGCTTCGTATGCATGAATTCTCAGATAAGGATCACCCGGGACAGGACAGTTATCGCAACCGAAACCTCCGTTCACTCTTTGAGTATGAGCTATAGCGTTATAATATATTAGCTCGGCATCTTCGAGGTATTGCACCTTTCCGGTGTGTTGCCACAATTGAACGGCAAGCATATAAGAGTCAATAATGGCACAAGGCTCTGTCCAGGTATCATATCGTTTAAACCAGTTATAATTCTCATAGTTTTCTGTCATTCCCCACTCTTTGTACAACCCCCATACATTCTCAACGAAGTTTATATATGTTGTGCCCTCCCCTATTATGTCAGAATAGCGTATCAGCCCCCTCAGTCCGGTCAGCGTAGCGTGAGTCTGCGCATGAATCTTCACAAAATCCACCATCTGGAATTTTTCAATTATCTCTATGATGGCATCCTTTATCCCCTCTTCCCTTAGAATGTCATAAGCTTGGATAAGCCCGTCCATACCGATGAATAAACAGCCTATGTCTGTAGACAATTTCCAGTTTCCCAGCCTTGAATGAATGGAGCCGGACATCTCACCTGTTCCCTTTTCCCTCTCTTCCGGTTTGATCGGGTATGTGTTGTAATAACTTTTACCCGCTACAAATAAATTATCTGCAATTGATTTTATTATTTTCAACACTCCGTCATCCTTTTTCCACAGGTAATACTCGCAAAGTCCACGAAGCATCCAGCCGTTGCCAGACAATTGTTGCTCATCCATTATACCGGGATGCACTTCTCCCATATACCCATCGGCATTAAGATGCTCAGGGAGTAGATTGATAATTGTTTGCAGATATTCCGGAGTTCTTCCCGTAGCCCGTGCATCCATAACCAGCCCCAAGATGGTACGCCCCTCAGTGTCCCCCGGCCATCCGCCGGACTCCTTATCTGTAAGAAACACGTGCTCCGGCTGATATTTCTCTTCTTCAAGACGATTGAAGTTCCGGTTAAGCCTTTTAGCCAAATCACCTTTTATTTGAATCTCTTCATTTTTCACAGAGTGAAACTTTAATAATCCGGCATTTTGTCCATTAAGAGGCAAGTAAAATGTGATTAAGCAAATTATTAGCATAAAAAAATTACTGGGAACAGAAATCCTATCTATTTTAAAGGATTTAATATATTTCATTCTATCAGTCTTTTGCATTTTCTATTTGCTAATTTGCTTTATGAGTGTTGAAACTTCCGGCAAATTAAAAAGATTATTTTAATTTTTTTCCTCTTCTTGTTGATGATTATATTAATATCGATTTTATTTATATTTGCATACACTCCGGTTTTATAATGAAAAAACAGCCTGATATACTTGCAAAAGAGATATGCAAAGGTGATCTTGAATCATACGAGCTGTTCTTCAGATTGGAGTTTGATAATATAGTATACTTTGTAAACGGATATCTTCATGACCCTGATCTGGCCAAGGATATCGCCCAGGAATCACTTCTTACCCTCTGGGAGAAAAGGGGAATCATCGATCCAGAAAAAAACCTCCGGGCTTTTTTATACACAATCGCCAAGAACAGAGCTATTAATGAGTTAAAAACCCGTTCATCATCGGTAAATTCCATCAGTATTAATGAAATTAAGGCAAATTTAAATGCCTTGATGGATGATTCTCTTGGCGAAGAACTGGAAACACTTGAACTTAAACAACTTATTGACAGCACTATCCGGAATCTTCCCGATACCGTAAGAGGAAGTTTCATAATGAGCCGCAAATTGGGGATGACAAACAAGGAGATAGCAAATGCAAAAAACATGTCTCTGACCGGAGTTGAATATCACATGAAAATATCATTAAACATTTTAAGAAAAAAATTAAAAGAATTTCTAATCTTTTTTCAAGGTTGGATGCTCTTTTTTCTGTATAATAGTTAGACACCAATTATGGATCAAGATTATATATTAAAGATAATAAAAGGAGAATGCCCTTCTGATGAAAGAGAACGTTTCTTTGAGCGGCTTTCATCGGACAAGGCACTCATGCAAGAGTATGCACGCCTGAAGAATAAATATGTTATTAACACTTTACCATACAGCCCAGGTATAAATACCTTGTTAAGCAAAAGACAACCAAAATTCCGGGTTGTTCAGGTATTTACAAAAATTGCTGCGGCACTGTTCATACCTCTGTTAGCATGGTCTATATATAATCTTATTCAAGAAAGGAATAATGCCGGCAATGTTCAAAATTCAATTACTTCTTACGAACCGGGAACAGGTGTGAGGTACGAAGTGAATAAAGGGATTAAAGCAATGTTGACGCTGCCGGACAGCACTATCATCTGGCTTAACAGTGGAAGTTATTTAGATGTCCCTAAGAATTTCACAAAAGACAATCGTATAGTTTACCTTTCCGGAGAGGGATACTTTGATGTTGAATCAGACAAAAAATCACCATTCCTGATAATGACACCCAAATCTATTCTAGTGAAAGTTACAGGTACACAGTTCAACCTCTCTTGTTATGAAAACGACAAAAATATGAAATTGACTCTTTTAAAAGGTTCGTTGGAACTAATTAAGAAAAATGATAAAGACACAATATCAGTCAAGCCGAATGAGGAAGTCATCATAAATTACAAGACATTGGAAGACAAACTGGATACTACAATTGACACTAAATATGCAACAGCCTGGAAAGAGGGAAGTCTGCGTTTTATTGACTCTCCGATGGATGAGGTAGTGCGAAAAATGGAACGTTGGTTCGGTATACAGATAACCGTAGACAATCCAGATATCTACAAACAGACTTTTACTGCGGACTTCGATTCGGAATCTGTAACTCAGGTATTGAATTTGCTGGAAATAAGCACAAACATATCTCACGAAATCAAAGGCAACAGAGTCAGATTGAGTATGTCTTCAAAATAGGCGAGAGCCGGAACTAATGATTAAATAAAAAAACTTATCTCATTCTTTGGGGTAAGTTTTTTTTAAAATTGTATATAGGTTAATCACAAAACTTAACTTTATGAAAAAACCTTCAATCTTCAGATTTATCCGGCGCTCTATGGCGCTGATTGTTCTGACAATGTGGTTATCGGGCTTGTCTGTCATTGCTCAGACACAGACCATTACGATAAACCAGACAGATACCCCAATCGAGACTATTTTAAAATCAATCACTTCTCAGGCAGGATACAAGTTCGTATATTCTGGGTCTGTTATTGATACAAAACAACTGGTATCGGTAAAAATTCGAAGCAACAATATTAATATTGTTTTAGATGCTGTTTTCAAAGAGACTAAAATCGCCTATACAATTGAAGGGAAACAGGTGGCTTTAGCTCTTCGCAAAGATACTAAAGCAACTCAACCGGCTTCAGGTTCAAGGATAATTACGGGAAGAGTTACAGATAACGATGGTTCTCCGCTAGTTGGGGCATTAGTCAATGTAGAAGGGACTTCAGCGGCAGCTTATAGTGGTATATCAGGGGAATATAGTTTGACTGTTAAAGACGACCCACAGGTCAGACTTTCATACAGATATCTGGGGATGGCAAGTACTACCGTACAAATAGGCTCTCGTTCCAGAATAGATGTTTCCCTGGTCGCAGACAATGTCTCCCTGGATCAGGTTGTAGTAACAGGCTATCAGACTATTTCGAAGGAACGCAGTGCAGGAGCGTATGCGATAGTCGGTGGTGCAGAAATTCAAGATAAAGCAATTGCCAGAGGTAGTTTATTAGAAGGTCTTGAAGGTAAACTGGCTGGTTTTAGGATCAACCTCGGTGCTGAAGGAGACAAATATCTTGTACGTGGAATAACCTCAATCAACTCAAATCGCAAGCCATTATTTATTGTAGATGGAGTTTCGGTCCCGATAGAGATGATAGAAAGCACCCTTAACGGAAACGATGTAAAGAATGTAACAGTTCTTAAAGATGCAACTGCAGCTTCAATCTGGGGAGCACAGGCAGCAAATGGTGTTGTGGTTATTACAACAAAAAGCGGATCCAGAAACAACCGGACAGATATTTCATATAATGGTTCATTTACATATAAAGGTATGCCCGATTACTCTTATAATGATATGATGAACAGCAGTATGTTTATAAAAAACGCATCAGAGGAATTTGATCCTATTGGCTACCCTTGGTCATCAATCAGCACTGGAATTGATTATGCTGTCCTTCCTCACGAAACTCCCCTATACAAATATTATCTTGGTGAAATCAGCAAAGCAGAGTGTGACGCACAACTTAAAAAACTTTCAGGACTTAATGGGCGTAAGGATTATGAAAAGTATTTAATGAGTAACTCCTGGCTTACAAACCATTCGGTTGCAATCTCCGGTGGAAACAACAATCAGACTTTTTATGTTTCATTGGGTTATCAAGGACAGAAAGGTATTTCTAAAGAACAGACAAACGAGTATAGAATCAATGCGAGAGAAAATATTGACATTACAAAATGGATGAATCTCGACTTTACACTGAATGCTTCATACTCCACAGAAAAGTCTAATCTTAACCAGTTTACTTTAGATGACAATCCTGGAGCAACCGGCCTTACAGACCTTCCCTATGCTGTATTTTATGATAATGACGGGAAAGCTCTCTCTTTTACCAATTATCTGATAAACGAAAGCGTACGTACTTCTGCCCAAAATATGACGGGTATAAATCTGGATTACTATCCTATTACAGACTTCAACAATACAACGCAGGAGACTATTTCATCAAATATTCGAGCGAACGCAGGTCTTACAATTAAAATCATTGACGGTTTAAATTATGAGGGGCGTTTTTCATATTATATCACCAACGGTGAAGCCGAAACATATACTCCGTCTGAATCATACAATGTTCGTCTGGATCGTGTTTATGCAACATCAGAAGAAGGTACCAGTTATTTACCTTCGTCAGGCGGTTATTTCAGAACAATTAATTCGGGTGTAAATTCATACACAGTAAGAAACCAGCTCAGTTATGACAAATCGTTTAAGGATGGTCTTCATCAAGTTACAGCACTTCTTGGACAAGAGGTAAACAGTACAAAGATGGGAAGTAATACCTTCTCTATGCGAGGTTATGACAAGCAGACTATGAAGAGCATTTTCTATGATGATTACTTTATTAATGTTTCTGGTGTGAGTAATCCTGTTCTTAATAAAATAGGAAACAACCGAAATTTCTTTGACTCGAATAGATATGATCAAGCAGAAAACACATACCGATTTGTATCATTTTACGCTAATGCGGCATATACTTATAATAAACGATATTCCTTGAATGCCAGTATTCGTGTGGACCAGTCAAATCTTTTCGGAAGCGATCCTAGTATACAGTTTAAGCCTATCTGGTCTATTGGTGGAATATGGAATATCAGTCGTGAAAAATTCATGGAGAACAACTCTTGGATTAATGACCTTAACATTAGAGCGAGCTATGGTTTTTCCGGCAATTCACCATCTCCGGGACAGGGAGGCCCTTATAATATAATCAGCGCCACATCAGATCCTTCATACAGTGAGTTTGGCTTGGGATACATAATCGCGACTCCCGCAAACAATAAACTGACATGGGAAAAGACCCGTACCTGGAACTTCGGGACATCGTTTAGCTTATTCAATAATAGACTCAGTGGTTCGCTGGATATATATGATAAAAAGACTACAGACCTTCTTGCTATGAGCCCGGTAAATCCATCAACCGGTTACACCTATGTTTTTCAGAATATAGGGGAAATGACAAACAAAGGTTTTGAGGTTACATTGAACTCCCGTAACATATCCAGCCAAAATTTCATCTGGGATACAGAGCTTATGCTCTCATACAATAAGAACAAGATTTCCAAAATGTACTTTCCGACACCGTTGACACCGGCGGGTTATGTAACAGAAGAATATGCCGAAGGGTATCCGGCCAACGCACTATTTGCATATAGATGGGCCGGACTCGATCCCGCCGACGGTGCAGCCAGAGTCTACGATTCTGAGGGCAATATTGTGCGTACATACGAAGATATTAAAGACATCTCTGCGCTTGCCTACATGGGTACAACAGTTCCGCCATGGTCTGCCTCCCTTTCAAACACAATACGTTACAAAAACATAGAGCTCTCTTTTATGTTTGTTGCCAACTTGGGGCATAAAATGCGCAATGATACATATACTCAAACAAATTACCGTTTTACATCCAATATACATAATGATTTTAATAAACGGTGGCGCCAACCAGGAGATGAAAAGCTGACAAATATCCCATCTTTCTATAAAAAGGCTGATGCTGAAGACCGTGAAGGAGGGTATACATTCCTGCGGTATTCCGACATAGGTATACTGGATGCATCATATATAAAGTGCAGAGATCTTTCTATCGGTTATTACCTACCTAAAAATTTGTGTCAGGGAATCTATGCAAGAAATATTAAGGTAAGGGTTCAGGCCAGTAATCTTTTTACGATTGGTTTCAATAAGAAGGGCATTGATCCTGAGGCTTTCAGCCTTCGCAACGGGTATCGTTTAGATAGATACAAACCCTCTATTTCTGCAAGTGTATTAATTGAATTTTAATTATATCAGGAAATGAAAAAAATATTATCACTTTTGGTTTCAGCTATAATGATCGGTAGTATAACAGGGTGCTCCGACTATCTTGATATTAAGCCTCGCGGATATGATGTACCTCATAAGCTAAGTCATTATGAAGGACTTTTATATGGTGCTGAATTAAATAGTCTTTGGACATATCATTATGGCACCTTCGAACATACTATTGATGAGTCAGGGTTCTCCTCTTTCTACATTAATGAAAGATACAATGCTTCAAAAGCTTTCCTATGGCAGGCAGATATTTTCCGAGCTGATGATCAATGTCCGGAATGGAACACTCCATGCTCCCGGTTCTATACTTACAATGTTATTGTTAATGAGGTCATGAAAGCCGAGGACGGGACTGAGTCTCAGAAAATGGCTGTACAGGCCGAAGCTCGCTTTATGCGCGCATGGTTCACATACATGATGGCCCAGTTTTTTGGGAAACCTTATGATCCGGCAACCTCGGTAACAGATCTCTGTGTGCCAATAATTACCGAGTCGTCAACGGTGGGTACAGACTTCAGTCGTCGTACTGTTAAGGAAGTTTATGAGTATATCATAAATGAGATGACAGAGTCTCTCCCATATCTTCCCAAACGTCCAGCCCATTCAAAAAGAATTTTCCATGCGGCAGGCAATGCAATGCTTGGGAAGGTTTATTGGATGATGGGAAACTATAATAAAGCTCTGCCATATCTTGAGTCGGCGAAGTCCATTCTGAGCAGTGACAACAATAAAGTCTTTATAAACTTAAATGAGAAAATTGATACAGAGAGTGGGGATATATTAGATTATCCCAACCTATCTCTCAACCCGGAAAATGTTTTTGAAGTCTTATCAATGCCCAACCTGTTTTCTGCTCTTGCTCCAATGATTTATGGAGTTGCACATCGCACATTCCGTCCAGATGTCATTCATAAGTATTTTGATGCATCAGATTACCGTCTTGCTTTTTTCAGCGGAGTAGATTCTTGGATGAGTGCCTACGCTAGCTTCGACCCTCAGGAAAGGTATTATACAAATATGACGACTATGACTGCAAATGAAGGAATTACGATTCCGGACATTTACCTGATGTACGCTGAATGCCTTGCAAGAGTAGGAGAGCTTGGGAAAGCGAAACAGGTTTTATATGAACTTCGCAGTAATCGTATGCCAGTTGAACAGGCCAATGTACCATCATCTGTCTCTACAAAAGATGATCTTGTAAAATTCACCGTGGCAGAGCGTATCCGCGAAAACTTCGGGACCGGCATAACATGGTATGATATGCGTCGTTTATGGAATGATCCACTGTTTCAGGACATGAAGCAATATTATACCAGGACAGATGGTACCAATACTTATACATTGACAAAGGAGCGCCTGACATTGCGTATTCCACCTTCAGTAATGGTTTGGAATCCAAAATATATCCAGAATGAATAAAAAATATGGTTGTCGCGGTTGATAAAACATGAAACTGCCGCGACAGCTAAACAATCATAAAAATTGACAATCCACATCAATAATATATGAAAAAAATAATCCTTTTTTCTATTTTTTGCCTCTTTGCAATTACGATTAAAGCACAAACAAGCTATACAATAAAAGGCAAAATCCCGTCAACCATAAAGGCTGATGTTGCTATAATGTCTTATCCCTCTGACGAAAAGGGCGGCCCATGGAAAGATGATACTACAGCTATCCGGAATGGAGAATTCGAGTTTAAAGGAACCATTGGAAGACCACAGATGGGTGAAATAAATTTAATAGTACCTCGCCCTGAAGGCTTAAAAGCTGGTGAGCAATCAAGTGAAGATACAAATAATATGAAAAATGTGGCTTTATTCTATCTGGATGGGGATATTGACATTTCATTTAACTCTGACGGAATGGCCTCATATACAGGTGGAGGCAGAGAGGAGACAGCCTGGCGGGATTACGACAAGATTTGCACAGAGCGTTCTAAAACCTTAAATGGTGAGGCACCCGGCATTGAATTCTTTGAAGAGGTGATTACTGAATTTATTAAAGGTCATCCAGATAGTTATGTAAGTGTTGATTTGATGGATCTCTTTACTCAAAGCTCAATACAGCCCAATATTGTTGAGCCCATGTACAATGCCTTGAGCAAAAGAATGCAAAACTCAGAGAAAGTTTTAGGTTGGGTAGAGAAATTGAAAAAGGCAAAGTTAGCTGTATCCGGCAATCAAACAGCTCCTGAATTTACCGTGAATGATGCGGAGGGAAATCCGATTTCACTCTCAACTTACAGAGGAAGCTATGTGTTAGTGGATTTTTGGGCAAGTTGGTGTGTGCCGTGCCGTGCAGAAAATCCAAACGTATTAGCTGCTTATGAAAAGTATAAAGACAAAAATTTCCAGGTAATCGGTATTTCGCTAGATAGCAATAAGGGTAGTTGGCAAAAAGCAGTTGCCGAAGATAAACTTCCATGGAAACAGCTATGTGATTTTAAAGCTGACCAAAGCGAAGTTGTCAAACTATATGAAATATACAGTGTCCCTGCAAATGTACTCATTGATCCTAATGGCAAGATTATTGGCAAGAACCTAAGGGGCAAGGCATTACACGACAAACTTGCTGAATTGTTAAAATAAACTAAGATAAAAAATCAAAACATGAAAAAATTAATAATACTAATGATATTATTTGTGTCCAACACCACATGGGCACAACAATCATCCCAAGAAAAATATAATCTTGATGATTTTAATCTGATTGTTAAGGTTGAAGACCAGGAAAAATATTATGACGAAATGCTTCAGGCTGCCACTTTAAATAATTCAAAGCCTGCCTTTCAAGATGAGTACATTACAACTTTGGCGACCGGTTGGCTGGCTAAAGGTAATCTGAAAAAATACAATTTCTATATGAAGAGCAATCCTGAAATTTCGTTCGTCAAACTTCTTTATTTTGGGTATGCATTGGAATATCTGGAAGATAACAGTAAGTATATGTACGTAGTTGAACAGGCCTCCAAAGATCTTATATCTAGAATTGAGAAGGATGCCGGGAATGATGAGATGACCAGAGGCAGACTACAGGTACTACTGGAGATAAATGCAATGGCTAATGCCAAATTGGGGAATGTTGATGTTGCGAAGAAAAGTATTGAAAAGGCATCAGCAATTAAGGGTGATCGGGAAATGAAATATTTCAAGGATTCAAAAGCCAATTATTATAAACGTTATGCAACTGTTCTATCTGCTTCCGGAGAGAACAAAAGAGCTCTGGACACATTAAGCAATGCTGTAAGACATGCAGATTCAAATCCTGCCTTAACAACTACGTTAAGAAATATCTATATCAAAGTGTATGGAAGTGATAAAGGCTGTGATAAATTCATAAGCTCCCTGCAGGAGGAGGCTTATAATAAGTATTACAAAGAGGTAGAAGAATTGTATATCACAGATTCCAATATCCCATTTCAGGGGTCTTTGTCAATGCCTAACAGCGGTGAGAAAATGACTCTTTTTACCGCCAAGCAGCATGCTCATGACATTTCATTACCGGATCTTAATGGTAAAATGGTTCACTTTGCGGATTATAAAGGAAAAATTTTAGTAATAGATTTCTGGTCCACATTGTGCACTCCATGCGTTTCTGCATTTGCGGGATTTGAACGTGTTGTAGCCGATTATAAAAAAGAACCTTTCCAGCTATTTGTAATCGACCTTTTTGAACCGCAGGAAACGGTCAAAAGTTTTGTTGCCAAAAAAGGAATTACCCTTGATGTGTTACAAGATGAACCAAATGAAAAATATGACATTCAGGGAACACCTACCAAAATAGTTTTTGATCCAATGGGTAATATAAGGTTTTACTCTTCTGGTTATGCAGGTTCTACCGATAGAGAGTACTATAAGTTGAAAGCCATGGTGGAAGTTGTTAAGGCTCGTTTTTCGAACAAATAACCGGGACAATCTAAGTATAAATAATGAAAAAAATATTTCTCGCAATCCTTATGTTCTTTGCCATAAATGCTATGGCACAACAAGAGCAGAATACTAATACCAAGTTGGAAGCATTACAAAATGAAAAAAATAAAACAGCTCTCCAACAAAAGATAAAAGTCTTGGAAAAGGGTACGGCTGAAGATCTGGACTTATTAATCCAATATTATAATAATGACTCGATCAATAAGGCTGTCGTCACTAAAATGCTTTTAAAAAAATACCCGGATAGTCAACAGGCGAGGATGGCAAGAATGACCTCCTTCCTTAATGTAAAAGGAGGTCCTGAAGAGATTGAAAAATCTCTGTTTTCAATGATCAAAGAGTTCCCGAATGTTAATCTTGATATGGAAAAAACATTAGTGGCTCTTGCTTACGCCGAAATTCCAGATAGTGCCAAAGCCATGAGTTTTATAAATTCTATGGAGGATTCGGTATATAAAGTGGCGGCAATATCTATGATGGTTGAGATTATAGCTCAAGTCAACAGCTCCTTGGCTTTGAATATAGCCACAAAAGAGCTTGAAAGGGTAAAGAAGATCAAGAATCAGACTAATTTAAGCTCCTCATTGAAGATTGATCCTAAAATAGTTTACAATGAATATATCAATAGATATGGTAAACTTCTTTTTAATGCAGGAAAAGATGAGGAGGCGTATAAGTATATCACAGAGGCATATAAAACCATGAAAGAAAAAGATGAAGAGCTTGTCGAGTATTATGCTCTATTATCATCTAGTCTGAATGGTAACTATCAGGAGGCTTTTCCTGTTTTGACCAAAGCAGTAGAAAAGGGTAAAAGGGATATAAGATATATTAAGCAGTTGAGAATATGTTACAAGAATCTTAATCCTGGCATGGATGCTGATGCTTTTATTGCTTCTTTACAGCAAAGGCTTACAGAACAGATCAAATCTAATTTAGAAAAAATGATGGTCAATGAAGCTGCTCCTGACTTCTACCTTACGGATGTAAATGGCAAAAAGGTGACTTTGGCTGATTTTAAAGGAAAAACAATTGTATTGGATTTCTGGGCTACTTGGTGCGGTCCATGTGTTGCCTCATTTCCCGCCATGCAAATAGCTGTAAATCATTATGCAAATGATCCTGACGTAAAATTTCTATTTATTCATACCTGGGAAAATGCAGCTGACCCATTAATAGATGCCCAGCAATTCCTAAGCAAACGTAATTATAAATTCGACTTATACATGGATACTAAAGATCCTGTTACAAAGAGACCCCCCGCAATTACGGCATTTAAGGCAGAAGGTATCCCTGCCAAATTCATAATTGACCGCAATGGCATGATCCGTTTTAAATTGGAAGGTTTTGAAGGCACTACCGAGGCTGCAGCTGAAGAGGTTATCCAAATGGTTGAAATGGCTCGAAAGTAAAATATTATAACACGTAATTTATGAAAAGAATCTGTCTATTATTGATAATGAGTCTGATGACTCTTTGGGGATTTGCCCAGAACAACCAGCTTGTGTCATGGAAAATTGACACAGTAAAAATTGGCCCCTTAACCTATGAACTAAAAATAAAGGCAACAATAAAGGAGTCATGGCATATCTATTCTCAGGACCCTTCCAGAGGCGGAGTGGCAATGCCAACCCAGATAATTTTTGAAGAAAACAGGAATATCGAGATGATTGGCAAAACCCAAGAAAAAGGAGTGGAACAAGAAGATGGAAAAAGCTGTTCTTACTATTCAAAAGAGGTTACTTTCACTCAAAAAATAAAATTGAAATCTGAGGACAAGACGAACTTGAACTTTACCATAAAATATATGATTTGCACGGATCAAATGTGCCAGCCACCTTCTTCCAAGAAATTCTCTGTAATAATATAATGAAGAGTTAATAGTGAAAAGTTAATAGTGAAAAGTTAATAGTGAAGTTAAGTTATCTAATGCAAATGGGCATGCCAGACGAGTCAGGTGTGCCCATATTTTATTTCCATGATGTATCAGCTATTTTATATAATAAATATTCTATATTTCTGTCTGGCAAGCCCAAATAATATATATTTGTTAAATAGACACTTATAAAAGTGTCGAAAAAATAAACTTTAAAACAGCTTTGTTAATATGAAAAGATATATAGAAGCAAGTCTGAATAACGCTTTAATATTCATTGTCATAATATTTACCGCATTGTCTTGTCAGTCAAATAGAGATCCCCTCTCATTTTCCCCTCCTGTTTTCAAAGAACAGAAATCAGTAAATATCATTGACATAAAGATTGACAAGCTACTGTATAATATCTTAAACCTAGATATCATAGAAGATAAAATAGTAGCTACTGCATTTGACGGGACTAATGCTGTAAGTATTTTCGATAAGAATAACGGGAAACTGATTAATAGTGTCATGCCTGTTGGAAGAGGCCCGGGAGAATATACATCTCACCATCTTTTGTTAAATGCATCAGGAGACAGTGTTTATGTTTATGACTTACAAAACAGATCTGTTTCCACCTATGCCTCCGAGGAATTTATTAAGGGAAGTTTACCAAACAGAGTAGTGATGCTGGATAAATCAAATACGTATCTAAATGCTACGCCTTTAACAGACGGAAAGTATCTCTCATTCCCAATTAAAGGCGCCCGTTTTGCGAATCATGAAGCAGACGGAAAACTTATAAGTTCATATAATAAATATCCTTCATTTAAAGAGATAACTGACACTCTTTCTATTCATTATATGTATCGTGGCTTGGAGAAAACAGATGTGAAGCCGGACGGTTCAAAATTCGTATCTACCAATTCATTAGGTTCAATTTTAGAAATCTTTTCTATTAAAGATGACTTAATCACACTTGAAAAAGAACAAAGGTTTTATGCTCCGAAAATTACAATAAACGACACAAAACGAGTTGTTGTTCAACCCGATTGTCTTATTGGTTTGATGGATTTAAAAACAACAGATCAGTACATATATGCAATATTCTCCGGAAAGCAGAACAAAGAGATAAACGGTAATAAAGTCTCAGGCAAATATGTTTATGTTTTCGATTGGAACGGAAAACCTGTAAAATCTTACAATCTAAATAAAGACATTACCAAACTGGCTATAGATGAAGCCTCCCAACGAGTATACGTAGTCACCAAAGATCAGGACAGCACCGAGGTGTTCGGGTATTTTGGATTGTAGATAATTAATTAATTTCTTTTGAGAATTAAGCCCTGAGGCGAAAGGAGGGTTGATGGAAGGGCGATCAGTTGCAACGACAGCATTTCTTAGCAAAATGCGTCTGTCTGAGCCGAAGGTGAGTCAGCATTTTGATTGGAAATGCTTAGGCAAGCAACAGCCCTGACGGAACCCCTCCCCGAGCCTCAGGGCTTATTCAAATCTGAAATCCCACCACATCCAGGCAAAACAAATAATCGTAGAACATTTTCCTATTAACTGATTTCTGTTGTAGGAATTAAGCCCTGAGGCGAAAGGAGGGTTGATGGAAGGGCGATCAGTTGCAACGACAGCATTTCTTAGCAAAATGCGTCTGTCTGAGCCGAAGGTGAGTCAGCATTTTGATTGGAAATGCTTAGGCA
>Ga0265297_10004898_pt1 | contig 21150 bp, 13 predicted proteins | sample Munlanlwell13791_FD_192502 | JGI IMG/M metagenome (GOLD analysis project Ga0265297, IMG submission 192502) | Leachate microbial communities from a municipal landfill in Southern Ontario, Canada - Leachate well 137-91 | ecosystem: Engineered > Solid waste > Landfill > Unclassified | place...
ACAAAAAAGAAAACAGGGAAGTGGTGTAATAATTGTCCAAAGTGTCTTTTTACTTACTTAATACTTTATCCGTTTTTGACAAAAAAGGAATTATTGTCTATCTTCAAAGAAGATTTATTTGAGAATAAAAAATTGTTACCGATATTAAAAGAGTTAACCGGGGAGAAAAAAATAAAACCATTTGAATGTGTTGGTACTAGGCGTGAGGTCTTGGTTGCCCTTTATCTTGGAAGCAAAAAAGAGGAGAAACCATATATGATTAAGTATTTTGAAAAAAATATATTTCCTAAGTATGAAAATTGGGAAAAGATGGCTTCAGAAGTGATGGATCATTGGAATAATAAAAATTTTATACCTAAAGAATTTAAATTATGATTAGAAAGAAACTAATTTTAGAAAAAACCACTTAGGACAAGTAGTCTATGATGACTCGACAGGTGGATGCTACGATGGAAACGATTTGTTATTTAATGGCTAGAATTGCTATTAGGAGAGTTCTTTCTTAAGCTCTTCTATTTTATTGACGCTAATTGGGTCAACTTTATTTTCAAGAGCTAAATAATACGAAGCCCACAAAGATAATATAATTAAATTGATTGGATTATCCTTTAATGTAATTGTTTTGTATTTCTTTTTAAAAATTTCCATTCTTAATTTGACTCTTGGATGGTCTAATTCATCTTCAATGAGAATGAAAGAGAAATCTTTCTTATTAATTCCTTCTACTTCATTATGATTAAGTTCTGGAAAGACATTATTAAATGCTGGATTTTTAGAATTTTCATTAAAGTTAATTTTCCAGATATATCCAATTGATTTATTTCTGTTTGATGAGTATATAAGGGGAATAGTTCCTTTTACTTTTTTAGCAATTTCTTTTCCAAGATTTTCATTATCTTTTATTTCAAAATCAATCTTTTTATTTACTATTTTAAGAAGGGCTTTGATACTATATCCTAATGCCATTCGGGGGGGAATAGAGCTATCTGGTAACTCAATATATGGGAGGGCATTATTCTTGGCAATTTCTATTAATTGACCTCCCGAAGAAACAATAATTAAAGGTATTTTTGCTTTTAAGGCACAATAACATGTGTCTAATACTTCTTCGGTATTTCCAGAAAAAGAGCTTAAAATTAATAGTGATTCTTTATTAATTTTACGGGGCAAACCATAATCAGAGTGAACTTGAATGTTTAATTCAGGGAAAATATCCCTAATTATATCTGCCGACAGATGAGAACCACCCATTCCGGCAACAAAGAAATCTTTTGATTTTTTTAATTTATCTCGATTTCTTATAGTTGGTTTATAATCAAATTGTTTTTTGAAATTTTTGATTATTTTCATAATTGAAGTATAGCATATTTTATGATAGATTGTAAATATGAAAATTGAAGAACTAAAAAATAAAAAGGTGTTGATTTTAGGAATTGGCAGAGAAGGATTAGATACTTTGAAATACCTTAAAGAAGTTTTTCCGAAAAAGATTTTTGCTATTGCTGATCAAAAAGAAGAGCTTGATAGTAAAACAAAAAAAGCCATTGAGGGGATGGATGTTTTTTTAGGCAAAGATTATTTAAAAAAGGTAAAAGATTTTGATGTGATTATTAAATCTCCAGGAATTCCATTTTTTCAATATAAAGATAAATTAACTAGCCAAACAGAATTATTCTTTGATAATTGTCCAGGGAAAATAATAGGAGTTACTGGCACAAAAGGTAAAAGCACTGTTGCTTCTCTTATTCATTCGATACTAAAAGGATCATATTTAGTAGGGAACATTGAGACACCATCTCTAAGTTTTCTTTCAAAAGCAAAAAAAGATGATATCTTTGTCTATGAGCTTTCTTCTCATCAATTAATAAATCTTAAAAAAAGTCCTCATATTGCAGTTTTTTTAAATATATATCCAGAACATCTTGATTATTATAAGAATTTTGAAGAATATTTTTCAGCTAAAAAAAATATATATAAATATCAAAGCGAGTCCGATTATTTAATTTTTAATCCTGAAATAAAGCCAAGAACAAAAGCGAAAAAAATAAAAATTGATGTCAATGACTTTGCGCAATTTCTTAAAAACAATCAGCAATTTTTAGAGATTACTCATATAGACAATTTGATTGCTGTTTTGAATGTGGCTAAGCTATTTAATGTTCCAGAAAAAGATATAATAAAATCATTAAATAAGTATAAGAGATTACCTCATCGATTAGAGTTTGTTGGAGAGTTTAAAGGAATCAGGTTTTATGATGATTCTATTGCAACTATACCCGAAGCGGTTGTTTATGCTCTTGATTCGTTGGGGGACGATGTTGAAACAATTATTCTCGGTGGATTAGATAGAGGGATAAAATATGACAAACTAGTTAAAAGAATTAAAAAAAGTAATATAAAAACTATTATTGCTTTTCCTGACTCGGGAGAAAAAATAGTTAGAAATATCAGGTCCAGGATATATAAAGTTGACAATATGAAGGATGCGGTTGATTTAGCATACAAACACACATCAAAAGGGAAAATTTGTTTAATGTCGCCAGCATCTCCAAGTTTTAATCTTTTTAAGGACTACAAAGAAAGAGGTGATTTATTTAAGAAGTACATAAATGAAAAAGCAAAAAACTGATGTTTTTCTTTTAGTTACAATCATATTGCTTTTGGTGATGGGATTTTTAGCTTTGGCAACGGCATCAATTCCGTTGTCTTTAAAATTAACTGGAAATGCTACTCATTATTTATTTCATCAAATTCTTTTTGGATTAATTCCTGGTTTAATCCTTGGTTTTATTGCCTTTAAGGTTCCGCTAAATAAAGTTAAAAAGTTTAGTGTCTATTTTTTTATTTTCTCTATTATATTAATGTTTTTGGTTTTTGTTCCTGGTTTTTCAAAATCAGAATTGGGGGCAACTAGATGGTTGGACTTAGGATTTGTTAGTATGCAACCATCTGAGTTTCTAAAGCTTGCTGTAATTTTTTATCTAGCAACAATTTTAGACGATCAAAAAAACAGAAAGAAGTTCTTTGCTTTTGCCACTGTTTTAGTTTTGGTTTGTTCAGTATTAATCCTACAAAGAGATACCGGAACTCTTTTTGTAATTTTTGTAACATCTTTAGCAATGTTTTTCTGCTCCAAAACTCCAATCAAACAAACGTTATTAATAATGGTAACTGCCGCTATCGGTTTTTCCGCTTTAATAACTTTTTCTCCATATCGGGCACAAAGAATATTTTCTTTTTTGAATCCTAATGCTGATGTTTTAGGTTCGAGTTACCATATTAATCAATCACTAATCACAATTGGTTCCGGTGGGCTATTGGGTTCTGGACTGGGACTAGGAATGCAAAAGCTTGGTTTTGTTCCTCAGGGGATGTCTGATTCAATTTTTACAATTCTTGCAGAAGAGGTTGGCTTTATCGGTTGCTCCCTTTTAATTATTTTATTTTTATTTTTCTTTTTTAGAATAATGGTTTTGGCTAAAAAAGTTGATAATCAATATCTTAAATTAATGACTATTGGTATTGGATCTTGGATAATCGTACAAACATTTGTTAATATTGGTGCCATGACCGGAATGGTGCCCTTAACAGGAATACCACTGCCATTTATTAGCTATGGCGGGACTCATTTAATTGCAGAATTAATAGCTTGTGGAGTGTTGCTAAATATATCAAAAAGACATATATTATAGGTATGTTAAAGATAATATTTACAGGAGGAGGAACAGGAGGGCATATTTTTCCTATTATTGCAATTGCTCAAAGCATTAGAGAAAAAGACCCTGATATCTCAATGTCATACATTGGTCCTAAGGATTTTACCGCTAGTGTCTTTTTGCCTGAAGCCAAAATTAAAACTAATTATATTCTTTCTGGGAAAATAAGAAGATATTTTTCTTTTAAAGCAATTATTTCAAATATTGTTGATATATTTTTTAATATCCCTGTGGGTTTTTTCCATTCCTTTTTAATAATGTTTTTTACAATGCCTGATTTGATTATAAGTAAGGGTGGCTATGGCTCAATTCCTGTTATTTTTTCAGGAATTATTTTGCGTATTCCAATTTTTATACATGAATCAGATGTTGCACCGGGGGTAGCTAACAGAATTGGTAGCCATTTTGCTGAGAAGATATTTATATCTTTTAGTCCAGAAATTACAGAATACTTTCCTAAGAAAAAGACGATTCAAACAGGTGGCCCAGTAAGAAAAAAAATTATTAATTGGAACAATGAAAATGTATTAAAATTAAAAGGAGGAAAAGATATTATTTTTATTATCGGTGGCTCTCAAGGAAGTGAAAAAATAAATGATGTAATATTTCAATCACTAGAAAACCTGTTAAAGGATTTTGAAGTAATTCACCAAACAGGACTTAAGGATATTAATAGAGCAAAAACAGAAAATGCCGCGATGATAGATAAAGATCTTTTAGAATATTATCATCCATTATTCTTTTTAGATGAAAATGAATTGGCTTGTGCATATAATTCTTCCCAAGTTGTAATTGGTAGGGCAGGTGGAGGAACAATATCTGAGATCTCTGCTGTCGGTAAACCATCAATATTAATACCATTAGCCAATTCAGCTCAGAATCATCAAGTAAAAAATGCTTACGCCTACGCCAAAAATGGTGCTTGCCTGGTCTTAGAAGAACCCAATTTTACAGATCATTTTCTTTTGGAAAAATTAAAAACAATTGAAAGAGACAAAATGTCTAAAGCAGCTAAGGAGTTTTTTCCCCTTAATGCTAGTGAGAGAATATCAAGAGAGATTTTAGATTATTTAATATGATAAGAACAAGATTTGCACCATCACCAACAGGACCACTACATATCGGCACGATAAGAACCGCTCTTTTTTCTTTTCTTTTTGCCCAAAAAAATAAAGGAGACCTTATATTAAGAATAGAAGACACTGATAAAGAAAGGTCAAAGAAAGAATGGGAAGAAGAATTGTTAAAAGGTCTTAGTTGGTTGGGCATAAAATGGAATGAGGGCCCCATTAGACAAAGTGAAAGAAATGAAATATATAAAGAAAAATTAGAAAAATTAATTGAAAGTGGTCACGCTTATCATTGTTTTTGTTCAAAAGAAGAAGTTGAAGCACAAAAGAAACACTTAATGGCCCTTGGTGAAGCACCAGTATATAGAGGTAAATGTAGAGATTTGCCAAAGGAAACAGTTGAAAAATACTTAAAAGAAGGTCGGCCTTCGGTAATTAGATTTAGAACATCGGTTAATCAAGTTATATCTTTTAATGATATTATACGAGGCAAAATTAGTAATAATACTAACACAATGGGGGACTTTGTAATCGCTAAGAATTTTGATAACTTCCTATTTAATTTTACCTGCGCGGTTGATGATATGTTAATGAAAATAACTCATGTAATAAGAGGAGAAGATCATATTCCAAACACTCCCAAACAAATTTTAATTATTAACTCATTAGGAGGCAAAGAACCAAAGTATGCTCATTTACCATTAATATTAGGAACAGACGGAAAAAAAATGTCTAAAAGAACTGGAAAAATATCTCTCTCTGAATATATATCAGAAGGATATTTACCTGATGCAATTGTTAATTTTATTGCCTTTTTAGGATGGAATCCAGGAACTTCAAAAGAAATATATACAATGGAAGAGTTAATCAATGATTTCTCTTTAGAAAAAGTACAAAAGTCAGCGGCAATATTCAATAGCGAAAAACTTGATTGGATAAACGGACTATATATTAGAAAAATGTCATTGATGGAACTTACAGAAAAATGTCTTCCTTATCTTCCTCAGAGGCCAATAGAAGAATTATCAAAAATAGTTGCCTTATATCACGAAAGATTAAAAAAATTATCAGAAATAACTGAATTAACCGATTACTTTTTCAAAGATAAATTAGAATATAATAAAGAACTTTTAAGATGGAAAGATATGTCTGATGAAGAAGTTAGATTATCATTAGAAAAAACATATAATGCGATAAGTAATGATGAAGATATAATGGAGTTAGCTAATAAAGAAAGTAATCGAGGCAATATCTTGTGGCCATTAAGAGTTACACTTACAGGAAAAAAGAACTCTGCTGGTCCTTTAGACATTATTAATGTATTGGGAAAAGAAAAAACACTAAAAAGAATAAAAGAAGCAATAGAATTGATAAAATAATAAAATTAGTATAATATATTTTTATGATATCAAATGAAGAAATTAAAAAGATAGCTAAACTTTCATATTTAGAAATAAAAGATGAAGAAATGGAAGAAATGAAAAATGATTTTTCTTCTATTTTAGAATATGTTAAAAAACTTCAAGAATTAAATACCGATAACATAGAAGCAACACCGAGTATTGTTAAACTAGAAAATGTAATGAGGGAAGATATAGCCAAAGATAGTAAATGTAATTTAATTGAGGCCTTTTCTAAAAATAAAGATAATTATCTTGAAGTTAAAAAAATACTTTACAATGAAAATTGAAAACTTAACAATTGAGTCAGCACACAAAGGTCTTAAAAACGGGGATTTTACTTCCGTTGAGTTAACTAATGCATACTTAAAAAAGATTGAAGAGAAAGACGGGGAAATTAAAGCTTTTATAACAGTTACTAAGGATTTAGCACTAACACAAGCTAAAGAAGCTGACGAAATGATTAAAAGAGGAGAGATGACAATACTTACCGGAATACCTTGTGCTTTTAAAGATAATTATTTGATTAAAGGTGAAAAATGCACCGCCGGTTCTAAATTTTTAGAAAACTATATTGCGCCATATGATGCAACCGTTGTAAAAAAATTAAGAAAGCAAGGAGCTGTTTTTTTAGGTAAAACTAACTTAGATGAATTTGCTATGGGATCTTCTTGTGAAAAGTCAGCGTTTTTTAAGACAAAAAATCCAGTTGATTTAGAGAGAGTTCCTGGTGGGTCATCAGGTGGCTCTGCCGCCGCTGTTGCTGAAAATATGTGTATTTATGCCTTAGGGTCAGATACCGGTGGCTCAATTAGACAACCAGCATCATTTTGTGGAGTTGTCGGATTTAAGCCAACATATGGGACAGTTTCTAGAAATGGGATTATTGCATTTGCATCGTCACTTGATCAGGCAGGACCAATAACTAAAAATGTTATTGATGCACAAATTGTTTTTGAAGCAATTAAAGGTGTTGATGAATACGATCCTACCACTTTAGACTACACAGATAATGAAAAATTAAGCAATATTAAAATTGGAGTTCCTAAAGAATACTTTACAGACGGATTAGATAAAGAAGTAGAAAAAGCAATTAGAAATGCGATTGATGATTACAAGAAAATGGGTGCGCAAATAATTGATATCAGTTTACCTCATACTCAATATGCACTGGCTTGTTATTATATTATTGCACCAGCAGAAGCAAGTGCTAATTTAGCTCGTTTTGATGGATTAAGATATGGACAAAATATCGATGGGATTATAGAAAATAGAACAAAATATTTTGGAAGTGAAGTTAAAAAAAGAATAATGCTTGGAACTTATACTTTGTCTTCAGGTTATTACGATGCATATTATAAAAAAGCATTAAAAGTTAGGACACTAATTAAGAATGATTTTGACGAGGCATTTAAAAAAGTAAATGTAATATTGGGACCAACTTCACCATGTTTACCATTTAAAATAGGAGAAAAACAGGAAGATCCAATGGCAATGTATTTATCTGATATTTATACTGTAAGTGTTAATCTAGCAGGTCTTCCAGCTATTTCAATACCATCTAAAAATAGGGGATTGCCCATAGGTATACACTTAATAGGTCAACCATTTAGGGAAAAAACACTTCTTAAAATAGCCAATAATTATGGTAGATAATATTTTACAATTTTTAGAGTCAAGCGAATTGTCTGATTTTCTTTTTCCTTTTAAAGTATTATTTATAATAATTTCAATTGCTTTTATTTTTGCTATTTTTTATTATTTTATTAAAGTAGAATTTTTAACTGCTACCATTAAAAGAAGAGTAAATGATTTTTTAAGTTTTCAAAAATTTGATTCTAAAAAGGTACTAACGCAAAGAGCTAAAAAGATATCGACCTTTTTGAATAAAAGAGATTACAAAAGAGCGATATTAATGATGGAGGAATTATTGATAGATGCCTTAAAGGACAAGGGAGTAAGAGGCGACAATTTATATAAAATGATAGAGAATTCTTCAATTGCTGATATAAGCGAAATTAAAGATGTCTATACTATCGCAGAAGAGATAAAAGAAGGACAAGGATACATATTAAATATGGAAGAATTGCAGAAATTATTTGATGCTTGTGAAGAGGCGTTAAGAAGATTAGAAATTATTACTTGATTTTATTTCATTTTTTGATAAGATGCTATTAGCGGTTTGGAGGAGTAGTACCTCGCCAGTCTCATAAGCTGGAGACCCTGGTGCAATTCCAGGAACCGCAACATTAATATGCGCCAGAGTAGCTCAGTGGTAGAGCACTCGTTTCATAAGCGAGTTGTCATGGGTTCAATTCCCATCTTTGGCACATTATGGATCCGTAGCGAAATTGGTTATCGCGCCTCCCTGTCACGGAGGAGACTGCCGGTTCGAGTCCGGTCGGGTCCGCATGTTTTAGGAACGCACATTTTGCACTTTCTTGTGTTGATTTTGGCATAGTTTTTGACATATGCCTCTAGACTATCCAAAAGTGCAATATGTGTGTGCACATTACCTTATTATATTGCCACTACAATGATTTTTTGATATAATAAAAAAGGTTTTAATTGAATAATCCCTTAACAAAACGATAATTTAAAATAAATGTCATCAAAAAATAGAAAAAAGAAGCAATTGAATGAATCTTTCTTGAAAAAAGCTCGTGACTTAGGACGCAAAACAGTTCTTCTCAATCATAGAGGGACATCAATTGCACTATCTAGTTTATATAAAAAGAAAGCTAAAATTGTATCACAAAAATATTTAAATCTAACAAAGCTTGCATCAAAAAATTATTTTATTGATCAAGAAGTAGAATTTATTTTTGAAAATTTTGGTGTTGTAGAACTTACCATCTCCGAGATAATGAATTCTTTCAAAAAGAAAGATGTAGAAAAAATTCCTCTTGTTATTTCTAAGGGCACTAAAAAAATCCGTCTATATAATCTTTTTGAAGAATTCCTATCTATGACAGAAAATAAGGTGGAAAAAGAAGTTTTGATTCCATTCATCAAGGAATATCAAAAAGAAAGTCCGTTATCAATTCGAGAAATTAACTTAATACCCGAAATAATGCGTCTTATTCTTGTTGAAAATTTTGGAATTCTTATAGAGGAAATATTGAAAAAAATTAATAATTTTAATGAGGCCAAAAGAATTAATGCTTTTATTGTAAAGAGCATTAAAAAATCAAATGGAGATCCTTCAAATTCAATATCTTTTCTTGCTTCTAAATATAAGTTTATACCCCTTGAACTTGCAATAGATCTTCTTAATCGACTTTCAAGAGAAGAATTACCCGTTTATCCCATAGTTAAATGGATACATCTTAATTTGAAGAAACAGGGCATAAAAACAAATAAAATTTTAGATATTGAAGCAAAAAATCGCTCTAAATATCTTTCTAATGCTTCAAATGTCATTGGATCACTTCATTGGATTAATCAGGTAAGATGGGACCATATCTCAGAAGAAATTAATGTCGTAGATTCTATATTAGCAAAAGACCCTGCAAAAATATTTTCTCTTATTGAAAGAGAAAGTAAAAATTCTTACAGGAGCACTATCGTTCGCATCGCAGAAAGAGTATCTGTTCATGAAACAGAGGTTGCACGTTCTGCTCTTAATCTTGCACTGAAAGCATCTTCAAAAAATACTTTAGTTAATATGAGTCATGTTGGATATTACCTTGCAGATCCATCTGGGATAAGAATACTTGAAAAAGAAATGCAATATTCTCCATCTAAATCAGAAAATTTTTATAAATCAATCATTGACAAACCCTTGTTAGCATATTTTGGAATTATTGGCATCCTTACTTTTTTTATTGCCTATTTCGCATTTATAATTATTAATATCACCAATTTGAATCTTATTTTTCTTGCCATTTGGATATTAATTATACTTATGCTCGCATTCGAGATTAGCATTCATGCAACAAATACAATTTTCTCTCATTTTTTGCCCGTTAAAAATTTGCCCCGTATTAAACTAGAAAAAGATGTAGGAGAAAATTGTCGTACATTTGTAGCAATACCCTCTATGCTTCGCTCAAAGGAATCCACTCACGAACTTATAGGTAAATTAGAAGCAAGCTTCCTTGGTAATAATGAGAAAAATATTTATTTTGCATTGCTTTTCGATTTTAAAGATTCTTCTAAGGAAATAACCGAGGAAGATAGTGATCTTTTATCTCACATGAATAATGAAATATCCCGCCTTAATGACCTATATGGAAAGGGAGAAAAAATATTTTTTGGTCTTGTTCGTAAACGTATATGGAACGAAAAAGAAGGTGTTTTTATGGGATGGGAAAGAAAAAGAGGCAAATTAAGAGAATTTAATGAACTTTTAAGGGGCAAATTAGATACCTCTTATATAAATGGAGAAAATATTCTTTCGGTTGGACATATTAAATATGTTATTACTCTCGATGAAGACAATGAAATACCCCAAGATACAGCTCGGAAATTAATAGGTACCATAATGCATCCACTTAATGCTCCAGTGCTAAATAATTCGAATCAAGTTGTTCGAGGATACGGAATTATACAGCCACGTATTGCAGTTCACCTCAATGATGCCTACAGATCTATTTTTTCTCGCTTCTATTCATCGGGATCAGGAATAGATTCTTATTCAACATCAGTTTCTAATATTTACCAAGATCTTTTTGGAAATGCATTGTTTCTAGGTAAGGGGATATACGACATAGACACTATAGAGCGTACCATGGCTAATAAAATTCCTGACAATACAGTTCTAAGTCACGACATATTAGAAGGTATTTATGCTCACACTGGTTTCGCTGGTGATATTGTTGTCTTTGATGGATTTCCCAACTTTTATCATGAATTTATTATACGACTAGAAAGATGGACTAGGGGTGATTGGCAAATCATGGGATGGATTTCTCACTTACTTGGACAAAATAAATATGGGGTTCCTAAAGAATCTTTCTCTTTCATTGATAGATTTAAAATTATTGATAATTTAAGAAGAAGTTTGATTCCTGTTTTTTGTGTTTTAGCTCTTTTCTTGGGATTTATATTTGCCCTAGATATTATTAAAATAGCCGCTCTCATTTTAATAGTTTTAGCTTCCCCTCATATCTTTTCTTTTATTCTCAATTCTATATTCTTGTATTCATTTCCAATCAATCAAAGCATATCTAAAATTACCAAAGATATCTTTTCGATTATTACACATACAATTTTAAAATTCTCTTTTTTGTTTCAACATGCTTTCATATCTATCAATGCAATAACTACCACGATTATTCGTCTTTATTTTACTCGAAAAAATCTACTCCGATGGAATAGTTTTTATGATATTGGAGCTTCTCTAACGGGTAAACTAAAAGAGTATTATCTAGTTATGAAAAGCAGTGTATTCACATCTCTAATCCTTCTTATTTTTCTTACCATAAATGGATTAGTAAATATTTGGATTCAAATAATTCTTGTTATTTGGTGCATAGCCCCATTTATAGCTTTTATTATAAGTAATCCAATTAATAAAAAAGAACGTCTTAGTAAGGATAATCAATCTTTTATTAGGACCGTTGCTTATCGAAATGCCCTATATTTCCTAGAAAATGCAAAAGAAGAAACAAATTGGTTGATTCCAGATCATGTGCAAGAATATCCAAAAACCTTAGTAGAAACAAGAATAACAACCTCTCCAACAAATATCGGAATGCACATAATATCACTTGTTTCTTCCTTTGATTTTGGTTATATATCTCCATTACGTTATGCAGACCGGACAAAAAAAATATATTTAAGCATTTCAAATCTTTATCGCTATCGAGGCCATTTAATTAACTGGTATGATATTAAAAATCTTGAAGCGATTAGTCCTCGATATGTATCAAGTGTCGACAGTGCTAATTTTCTTCTTTCTCTCATAGCAGCAGAACAATCATATGCTGAGATATCTAAACGTCCTATTATCGAGGAATCAACTTTTGATGGTTTAATTGATGCGATTAAAGTATTTATAGAAGATATTGAATCATTGAAAGGCATATTTCGAAAAGAATCAAAAAAAGAGATTCAAAATATAATCTTATCATCTCAAGACATTATTAATTCAATAAATAAATCAAAAAATAATATCTCTGCATATGATTATTTTAATAGATTATCATCTTTTCAAGAATCACTTTCTATTATTTTAGAAAGATTTCAGAAAATTCTAATTGCTGAACCACAACTTTCTTCAGATCAATTATTATTTTCAATAAAAAAAGCAATTGAAATAACAGAAGACCACATTACATCTATTCAATCAATAGTACCCTATGTCAAAAGTAGAGACTTATCAGTCGAAATATATGCCTCTCAAAATGATATTATCTTCGAAGAAGTTAAAAAAATTGAGAACTTTGTTTTTTCTATAGAAAGTTTCAAAAATACAGCAGAATTAAAATCTCTTATTATTAGAGAATTTGAATTTGAAAAAAATATTGCTTTAGAAAATCTTGATAAAAAAGCAAAAGAATTCCTAGTTGAATGGTATAGAAAAATTATTATAAGTGTTGACTCTGGAGCAGAAGTGGCTCGCAATATTATTTCTTCTTTTGAAGAATCAAAAAAATTTTCGAGTAACCTCATTGAAGAAGCAGATTTTACTTTTTTATATGACGAAGAAAAAGGTTTATTTCGCATAGGATATAATATAGATACTGATAGCGCTGATAAAACTTGCTATAATTTCCTAGCATCGGAAGCAAATTCTGTAAGTTTTATGGCAATACTTAAAAAAAGTGTTCCACAGAAACACTGGTTTTATCTAAGTAGAAAACTTGTTCGTTCAGGTAAATTAATTTCTCTTGTTTCATGGGGTGGATCTTTATTTGAATATCTTGCATCTCTTATTTTCTTCCCCGTTCATCCTAAAAGTTTACTTGGAAGTACAGCTAAAGATGCAATTAAAGTTCATATTCAAGATGCTAGTCAAAAAAATATACCTTGGGGAATGGGTGAATCAGCACATTATCAATTTGATGAAAATAAACAATATCAATATCAAATATTTGGTAGCCCTAAAATAGGGCTGAAAAGAAATTTAGTAGATTTTTTAGTTATTGCACCTTATACAACCGCCCTTTCAATGCAATTTTTCCTAAATAAATCAGTTCATAATTTAAAGAAAATTTCACGATTAGGATGTAAAGGAATATATGGATTTTACGACTCTATTGATTATCTTGAAGATAATAAAAATATGAGGAAAAAACCTAAGCTAATAAAAATATACTATGCACACCATCAAGGATTTACGCTCGCCAGTATTACCAATGCATTAAAAGATAATCGTATTCAAAAACTTTTTGAATCCCATCCAATGGTTCAATCTATTAATATTTTACTTGAAGAAAAAATGCCCGAAATGCCAGTTGCCAAACCACTTTTTGTTCCTGTCTCTAGTTCATTTTCACACAATAAAATAACATATAATTACGATACCGGTATAGAAAGCAAACGTTTTATTCCTGCACGAACAACACTACCTCATCATGCATATATTTCAAATAGTTTATATTCAGTTTGTCTTACAAACGAAGGTATAAGTAAAAGTTTATATAAAGGAATTGCCCTTACTAGAGCCAATCTTGAAGAAGCATCAGAAGAAAAAGGTGTATCATTTTTTATTCAAGACAAAAAAACAGGTAATATTTATGAACTTTCTCCCACAAAGAAACAATATAATCATAATCAAAAAATTATTTTCTATGAAAATAAAGCTGAATTTTCTTTCTCTAATGATATATTCGATAGTACTTTATCAATTTCTGTTGACTCAAAACTACCCGTTGAGGTGCGCGAATTCTCTATAACTAATAATGGAAAATCTGTTCTTAATTTAAGTTTAATGGCATATGCTGAGGTGTCTCTCGCTGAGCCAAAGCAAGTTTTCCATCATCCTCATTATCATCATCTTCTCGTTCAGTCAAAGATAATAACCAAAGACAATGCAATAGTTTTTCATCGTCCACATCCATTAGATAGATCAAAAAATATCTATTGCGCTCATATTCTTGTTCAAAAAAGTTTTTCACAAAATAACCCTGTTAATTTCAGTACATCAAGAGAAGAAGCATTCAACCGCTTTTCTCAAAAACCAAATTTTCCTTCCTCGTTAAAGAAAATAGATGAAAAGAGTTCTATTCCCCTTGATCCAGCATCTCTGATTACTTCGGATATTGAAATTAATCCTGGAAAAAGCTTGTCTTTCGCATGGATACAAATAGGAGCAGAATCATATAAAGAATTAAAAAGTTTAATTAAGAGATATAAAAAATTTGCAAATGCTCACGAAATAACATCATCTGCAATTTCTAAAAGTGCCTTATTTACCCAAAAGCTAGGAATATCTCAAGAACAAAGTGTAATCTTCCAAAAAATTGCTTCTCAAGTTTTAACCGGATCAATGAATAAATTTTTGCACAGATATTCACAAGAAACTCTTATTCATTCTCTTTGGAAAATAGGAATATCTGGTGACTATCCTATTGCTCTTTTCTTCATTAACGATGTTGAAGATATGTACATTCTACGACAAGCAATACAATGCTATATTTATTGGAAAACTAAGGGTATAAAAATTGATATAATTATTTTAAATAATCAAACAAAAGGATACCTCAAAACACTAGATGATGAAATTGATTTTATAATTAGACAGGCAAAAAAAGAATTATCTGATAATGAGGGTAGTTCAATTTATCAAGCAAGGTCACACTCAATGTCCTCCGAAGATCGAGAAATTATTATTTCTTCTGCAAGGTTTGTTATGAACAGTCAAAAAGAAAAACTTGCCGAAGTAGTAAATAAAAAATATAAATCTATAAAAAAAGAGGTTGTTCCAAAGTTCGTTCCCTCAATGAAACCTCAAAAACGTAAATGCCCAAGCATTACTAATCCAGATCTTCTATTCTATAATTCATGGGGGGGCTTTGATAGTGCTAATGGAGAATATGTAATGACCATTTCTTCTGAAAGAATGCCACCTCATGCATGGACTCATATTATTTCTTCTGAAAATTTTGGTACTATTATTTCTGACTCAGGATCTTCATATACATGGTCAGAAGATAGTCATGATAATCGCATAAGTGCATGGACTAATGATAATCTTCGCTATAAAAGCAGTGAAATTATTTATTTAAGAGATGACGATACTGGTGAAACATGGAACCCAACTCCTTTGCCCATAAAAACAAAAGAGTCCTTTTTGGTTCGCTACGGATTTGGATATGCTTCATATGAAAATTCATATTCAGATATTCAACAAAAACTAACTATATTTGTTGCTCATAATGATACTATAAAAATTAGCTTGCTATCACTTAAAAACAAAAGTGGGAGAGATAGAAACATTACACTTTACTACTATATTGAACCAGCTATGGGAGTATTAAGAGATGATTCTCGTGATCGTATTTATTTTGATTATGATCCAAATAAAAAAGTCATGTATTTTGGTAATGAATTCAGAGATCAAATGATTGGCAGAACAGCTTTTGTATCTCTTGGCAAAATAACTGATAAAATTAATTGGACTAATGATAAGAAAGAATTTATTGGACAATCTGGATCATACGAATTTCCTCAAGCCCTTAAAAACATATCTCTATCAAACTCTGTAAGACCCAATCTAGATAATTGTATTGCATTATCTTTAAAGGTATTTATTCCTGCAGGAAAAGAAATAAAAATACCATTTTTAATTGGAGATGCTACTTCTTCTAAAGAAGCTGAACAGAAAGTTTCTTTATATAAAAATAGGATTAGATATGACAATGATTTAAGTAAGGCAATAAATTTCTGGAAAGAAAAATTAAATAAAGTTTCTGTTGATACCGGAGACCTATCTCTTGATATTCTTATGAATGGATGGTTGCTCTATCAGACACTTTCATCAAGAATATATGCAAAAGCAAGTTTCTATCAACCATCGGGAGCTTTCGGCTTTAGAGACCAACTTCAAGATGTTTGTGCACTTATTTGGTCAGACCCTTCTCTCGTTCGTAATTTTATTCTTAAAGCTGCTGCGCATCAATTTAAAGAAGGGGATGCTCTTAATTGGTGGCATGATCACAACATGTTTGGTCTTCGTACGGTTCTTTCAGACCATCAATTATGGCTTGCATACACTCTATTTGAATATGTTAAAGCCACTGGAGATATTTCAATCTTCGAAGAAGAAATTCCATTCCTAAGTGGCCCTGCATTATCATTTGCTGATAAAAAAGAATGGACAGGGATTCCCGAAATTTCTTCTGAAAAAGGTTCTATTTTTGAACATGCAATGCGTGCAATTGAGAAGAACTTTTCGTTTGGTATCCACGGATTGCCCCTCATGGGTCTTAACGATTGGAATGATGGATTAAATAGAGTGGGACATCAAGGAAAGGGGGAAAGTATCTGGATCGCTTGGTTTTTATTAAGGATTATTGAAATTGCTATTCCTTATCTTGAAATGCGAGGAGAAACAGAAAGAATAGAAAATTTCTCTAATGTTTCTGCATCTATTAAAAAAGCAATAGATAAATCAGCATGGGATAAAAAATGGTATCGAAGAGCATTTTTTGATAATGGTGATGTTTTAGGATCAAAATCTCTTAAAGAGTTTAAGATTGATTCACTGGCTCAATCATGGGCAGTTCTTTCGGGCCAAGGAGATAAAAATAAAGTTGAAATAGCTCATGAATCAATGTTTAAAATGCTTCTTAAAGAAAATTATTTCGCTCTTATCGATCCAGCACTTAAAAATAACTACTTTGATCCTGGGTATATAAAAGATTACCCTGTGGGAATTAGAGAAAATGGTTCTCAATATAATCATGCTGCTCTTTGGGCAGTACAATCATACTCACACATTGGAGAAATTGAGATGGCAGAAAAAATACTTAAATTAATTAACCCAATTGAACGCTCAAATACAAAGAACAAGGCCTTAAATTACCTTATTGAACCTTATGTCGTCGCATCTGATATTTATGGTGGCGTGCATGCAGGCAGGGGAGGATGGTCATGGTATACGGGATCTTCAAGTTTAATGTATACAACAATTCTTGAACATATCTTAGGAATAAAAAGAAATGGTGCAACATTATCTATCACACCACGCATACCAAAAAGTATGAACAAGGTAGTAATAAACATAATGTGTAATAAAACTCCTTATTGTATTACAATAAGGAACCCTAAAAGAACTTATTCAAAAGTATCATCAGTACTTTTTGATGATAATAAATCTGATCCATTAAAGATACCGTTTGTTGATGATGGAGTTAAACATCAAATTCAAGTTTTCTTGAAATAAATCATTAAATTATAGATAAATAAATTCTGCTAGTGGTTTAATTAATACAAAAAAACCATCATCGTTTAATTAAACACATTTTACACGCAGAAAATATGTGGACTGTAAAAGCAATATTAATTGTTTTTAATCTTTTGATTTCTTCTATACACTAAAAGTTGTTACCAGGACATTTCTATCTTGCTCTAGGCAGGACATTATCATATTGCCACTACACACATTACCCCCAGGGATTGCTTTTATTTTACAGTTATTGTATAATAAAAGCGTGAGAACGGATGGTTCTTGTAATGATTTTCCCCGGCTGGTCCGGGAAAAAACCTAAGCAAAGACTTGCTTTGCTTAAGAAACGCTTGGAAGAAATTCCTTGTGTGGACGTAGTAATCGTTGAATATCTCGGTATTAGTGGTCCTTTCACAAAATTGAGAACTAGAAGTTCTATTGAAGAACTTGCTAGCAACGCAGAGAAAAATATCCCTTATGCAGGAAGAGAAAGAATTATTGCTATCGGGCATTCGCTTGGAGCAATTATTATTCGTCTCCTCATCAAGAGAGGTTATAAATTTGATTTATGCATCTTTGCGGGAGGACCACACAAGGGATTTTCGTCAAAGTTTCTACGACTATATCATTTAGCCGCTTTACTAGGAGTGAAACCCTTCTTTGAACTCGCACCAGAAAGTGATTTCTTGAAATCGTTAGGAAAAGCACCTCCGGGAATATATATTGGTTCTCAGATCGACGAAAAAGTTCCTATAGGAAGTGCTATTCCAGAAAATGTAAAAAGAAAGATTTATCTTTTTTATTGTGGGCATAATATGTTCCCACACAAAAAAAGAGATGAGTCAGCATCAGCCATACCAATTGTGGTTGAGATTGTTAGGAAGTATGTGAATAATTCACTGTAAAACTTCCTTTTTTTATTTGCTTTTTTCTTATTTTTGGATTAAAATAATAATATATGGATATAGAAAATATCAGAAAAGAAGCTCTTGATAATCTTGAACAGATTAAAAACAAAGAAGATTTGGATTTATTCAAAAAAGATTATTTGGGCAAAAAAGAAAAAATTAGAGAGTTTTTTTCTTTAATTAAGGATTTGCCAATAGAAGAAAAGAAAACATTGGGACAAAAAATTAATCAACTTGCATCTGAAATTGAGGAGATTTTTCTATCTAAACCAACTGAATTAGGAAATTTACATCCAATTACTCAAGTAAGGCGAGAAATGGAAAGGATTTTTCAATTTGAGGGACATCCCGCAAAAAATGTATTATCTTTAGAAAAGACATTTTATTTTTAAAAAGCATTTCTTTAACAATAAATTTTCAATCAGAAGAAAAAATCTTGATAAAAAAATAATTAATAAAATAATAACTAAAATTAAGAAAACCATAAATTGGGAAGAAAGAAAATAATATGGCAAAAAAAGAATCATACAGTGCAAAAGATATATTCGTTTTAGAAGGTCTTGATCCAGTAAGAAAAAGGCCGGCTATGTATATTGGTTCAACTGGACCACAGGGACTACATCACTTAGTTTACGAGGTTGTTGATAATTCATTAGACGAAGCATTGGGGGGCTATTGTGATAAAATAGAAGTTTATTTACTTCCTGATAATTATGTTAAAGTAGTTGACAACGGAAGAGGTATCCCGGTTGATATTCACGAAAAAACAAAAAAGTCAGCATTAGAGACAATTATGACGACTCTTCATGCTGGGGGAAAATTTGGTGGTGACGCTTATAAAATATCAGGAGGTCTTCATGGTGTTGGTGTTTCTGTTGTTTGTGCTTTATCAAAAAATATGAGAGCAGAAGTTTGTAGAGATGGAGGTCAATATGTTCAAGAATATAAACAAGGTAAACCAATAGCTGCTGTTAAAAAAATTGGAACTTGCAAAAACAGAGGAACGACAATTATATTTCAGCCCGATCCAGAAATTTTTAAAGAAATATATTTTGACAGAAAAAAACTACTTGCTCATTTTAGACAACAAGCATATTTAACTAAAGGGATAAGAATTGATTTTTATGATCAAAGAGATCCTAATAATACTTTTGACTATCACTTCTTCTTTGAAGGCGGACTTGTTTCATACCTGAAATACTTAAATAGAGCATCTAAGACAATTCATAGTAATCCCTTTTACTGTTCAGGAGAAAGAGAGGGAGTAAGCGTCGAAGCGTCTTTTCAATACTCAGATGATTATGAAATTCAAGAAGATAGTTTTGCTAATAATATCTATACAGTTGAAGGTGGAACTCATTTGACTGGTTTTCGATCAGCTCTAACAAGATTAATTAATGATTTTGCTAGGAAAGGCGGATATATTAAAGAATCAGATCAAAACTTAACCGGTGATGATATTAGAGAAGGTCTAACGGCCGCTGTTTCTGTTAAAATTAAAGATCCTCAATTTGAAGGTCAAACGAAAGGAAAATTAGGCAACACAGAGGCACGGACAGCTGTTGAAGCGGTTGTTTCTGAGGCCTTACAGGATTATTTAGAAAGATATCCTCAAGACACTAAGGCGATTATTGAAAAATCAGTGTTATCTTACAAAGCTAGAAAGGCGGCTAAAGCGGCTAAAGAAACAATCTTAAGAAAAGGTGTTTTAGATGGATTGTCTTTGCCAGGAAAATTATCTGATTGTACTTCAAGAAGACCAGAAGAATCAGAAATATACATCGTAGAAGGAGAATCAGCTGGTGGATCTTCAAGACAAGCGAGAGATAGAAGATTTCAAGCAATTCTACCCTTAAAGGGGAAAATATTAAATGTTGAAAGAGTAAGATTAGATAGAATGCTTGCGTCAGATGAAGTTAAAAACTTAATTATTGCTTTGGGAACAGCTATAGCCGATGATTTCAATATTGAAAAATTAAGATATCATAGAATAATTATTATGTGTGACGCTGATTCTGATGGTAATCATATTAAGACACTTTTAATGACATTATTTTTTAGACATTTCAAAAGTGTAATTGATAATGGTTATCTTTATCTTGCACAACCACCATTGTACAAAATACAACAAGGAAAGGATTTCAAATATGTTTATTTTGAAAATGAAAAAGAAGAAATATTAAAAGAATTCAAAGGCGATGCAAAGATTTCTATACAAAGATACAAAGGTTTAGGAGAAATGAATCCAGATCAATTATGGGAAACAACAATGAATCCTGAACAAAGAATTTTATTGCGAGTTAAAATTGATGATGCTATTGAAGCAGATAGAACTTTTGATATTTTAATGGGCAAAGAAGTTACTCCAAGAAAAAGATTCATTCAAACAGCGGCTAAAAGTGTTAAAAATTTAGATGTTTAAAAATTGACATTTACTATTCTTTTTGCTAATCTATCGATGTATGAAAATAGGAAAATTTTTAAGTGGGCCGATGTCTGAAATTAAAAAAATTACATGGCCAACCCGCAAAGAAACTATTAAATATACATTTACAGTTATTGCTATTTGTGTTTTTGTAGCTTTAATTTTAGGTTTATTTGATTTGCTATATATGCGCTTATTAGAAAGTTTTATATTTTAATATGTCAAAACAACAAACTACAAATGAAAGAAGATGGTATGTTTTACATACTTATTCCGGGTATGAAGATGCTGTT
>Ga0265297_10004899_pt1 | contig 21148 bp, 23 predicted proteins | sample Munlanlwell13791_FD_192502 | JGI IMG/M metagenome (GOLD analysis project Ga0265297, IMG submission 192502) | Leachate microbial communities from a municipal landfill in Southern Ontario, Canada - Leachate well 137-91 | ecosystem: Engineered > Solid waste > Landfill > Unclassified | place...
CGCTGGGGATCAGTTTTTATACCTTTCAGTCTTTGAGCTACACCATAGATGTATACCGCGGACACGCAAAGGCAACACCGAACGTCATCAATTTCACGACGTATGTGACTATGTTTCCGCAGCTTGTCGCTGGGCCAATCGTCAGGTATGTCGATGTTGCAAAGCAGATTGTTGAGCGAACCGTCACGCGCCCATTATTTGTTTCTGGTATTCGACGATTCGCGATTGGACTTGCAAAAAAAGTATTGGTTGCAAATGTGGTCGCGGGTCCTGCGGATGCGATTTTTGCGCTTGATCCAAGTGTGTTATCTCCGCAAGTTGCTTGGTTTGGCGCGATCATGTATGCGTTGCAAATATATTTTGATTTTTCGGGATATTCGGATATGGCGATTGGCATGGGGCGAATGCTTGGGTTTACATTCCTTGAGAACTTTAATTTTCCTTATATTGCAACTTCAATTCGTGATTTTTGGCGCCGTTGGCACATTTCTCTTTCCACCTGGTTTCGTGATTATGTGTATATCCCTTTGGGAGGCAACCGGTATGGCGTGAAGCGAACATATGTGAGCCTCGTTTTTGTTTTTTTTGTTACCGGTCTTTGGCACGGAGCAAGTTGGAGTTTCGTCGTCTGGGGATTATTTCATGGACTGTTTTTAATTTTAGAGCGCGTGCGCGGAGGAAAATTCCTTTCTGTGCTTCCGAAGTCCGTGCGACACGTATACGTTATTCTTGTTGTCCTCGTCGGCTGGGTATTGTTCCGATCTGATTCTTTGAGTTATGCGCTCGGATATCTTGGAAGCATGGTGTCCGTGTTTGGCGATTGGACAGAAACGCTCGGGCCATACATGAGCAATAAAGTGATCCTGGTGACACTGCTTGGCATAATTGGATCAACGCCGGTGACGCACTGGTTAAAACAAATGGTCGTTCGTGTGCGTGCACGGGCGTTTCAGACATCTTTAACGAAGTTTTTTGGAATGTGTTTTGCAAGCGCTGAGGTTATTGTGGTAATGCTGCTCCTACTCATGAGCGCTATGCAGCTTGCGAGTGGTACGTATAATCCATTTATTTATTTCAGATTCTGATATGGATAAAAAGTTTGAGCAAACAACAAAAGAATGGGCGATGATTATTTTATTCTTGGCTTTCTTAGGAGCCCCGTTGTTTTTATTCGCACTACATCCTTTCAAGAATAGTATTTCGGTTGAAGAAAAGCGCGCAATTGCAAAAGCTCCAACCTTTACGCTCTCTACATTTATGCTTGACACCTATCAAGATGAGTACGAAAAATATTTTGACGATCATTTTGGATTACGGGATCAGATGATCACGGCGAATAGTTTGTTTCATTATTACCTTCTTTCAACCTCGCCAAACGCAAAAGTGCTTATTGGCGATAATCACTGGCTTTTTTATTCAGCAGAAAAGACCATAGACCGATTCAGGAGCGGGAATGTACTGACTTCCGATGAGCTGAGTGGTATCGCACAATTTCTTCAAGATGAACAACAGAAATTTGATCAGCAGGGCATTGAATTTGTTGTGCTTGTTGCTCCAGACAAAGAAACAATATATCCCGAAAATTTGCCTGTACGGATTGAAAAAGCCCTGGGTCCGAGTACTCTGGATAGCTTTTTAGAGGCAATGAGCAAAACGACGGTGACGGTTATTGATCCTAGAGGTGAGCTTCGTGCGCATGTTCAAGAAGAAAAACTGTACGCGCAGACCGATACGCATTGGACAGATCCTGGAGCGGCTATTGCGTTTGAACAACTACAAGAGTCGTTGGGTGTGGATTCTGTCGATACCCCAAAGTATCGTGAGACCGAATCTCGGGAGGGCGACCTTGCTGATTTAATGTCTTTAGGCGGAAAGCTCAGAGAATCAGTCCCAGTAGCACAAACAGCATTCGACTCTTATACGACCAGAATATCGACACGAAATGGAATTGATTTTCGTGAAACAGAAAATGTAGACGCAGAAGACAATAGGCACGTACTGGTGTTCCGTGATTCATTCGGAGAGAAGCTTATGCCATTTTTTTCTGAAACCTTTGTGCATGTCACCTTTGAGCGCGCTTATTTTGATCAGCAACTTATTGACGAGACGCATCCTGATGTGGTCGTTTTACAGATTGTTGAAAGAAATATTCCTCGACTCACTCAAGGCCGAAATGCAATTCCATAAATTGTTTCGTTGGGATTTATGCGTTTGAAGAAAGAGTAAGGATTGAACCCCTTCGATTGATCAGGTGTTCTTTATGAAGACTCGCTGCAGCTTTTTTAACGTCCGTGATAGGTCTTTTCATGTCGCGTGCGACGATTGTCATTGAGATGTGTTTGTGTGTTGTGAGACGTCGGATGATTTCCCCTCTGATCTGTCGTATGGATCCTTTAAATCGCGATTGTCGTGAAAGCGGTTGTATACGCGGAGTTTGTGGAAGTCCAAGCGCCGCATAATCCATAAGAGCATTATGCCAATCCCTTGAACGTTTTGCAGGCACCAGTGCTTTGGCGATATGCTCAAGTGTCGCAAACGATGTGTGCGCAGGAAGATTGAATTCGTGGATAAACACGCGGCGAATGTTTGTGTCGACGGTTGCCAGGGGCGCATTGAATGCGAAAATAAAAATCGATTTTGATGTATATGGACCGATTCCAGGTAACCCTAGCAGGTCTTTGGGATTTTTTGGGAGCCTTCCTTTGTATTCCTTTGTAATCGTCAGCGCCATTCGCTGTAGAAAAATCGCTCGGCGATTGTATCCCAAACCCGACCAAGATCGCAAGATGTTTTGACGTGAGGCATGTGCTAAAGTTTTCCAACTTGGAAATTCGCGGATCCAGTTTTGATATTTTGGCACAACGCGGTCAACCTGGGTTTGTTGCAGCATAATTTCCGCGACAGCGATTCGATACGGATTCTTTGTTTTGCGAAAAGGAAGATCATGGCGTCCATGAAGGCGATAAAAACCCCAGATTTTTTTTCTAAAAGTCGAAATTTGTTTTTGTGTGAGCTTTGTGGGCATACGTGCCATAAGTGTAGCAAAAAAAGAGATTTGTTACCTCGATGTTGTTGTGCTATGATCATCATACCTTAACAAAGCATTCTTATGATGGAAACCGGTGCAAATCCGGTGCTGTCGCGCAACTGTAAATCCCGACTCGTTCGGGAAAGCCAGGTCGATCATAAGAACATGAGAATCCTTTGATCCTATAAAAGGGTTCGTCGCTTCGCGAAAAAAGCGGTCTTATGGGGAAAAAGTGAAATACCTTTCCCGAGGTCGAGCCAGCTGACTTTTCGAAGCAGAGGGTATTTTATTTTTTAACGAACAAATTATGAAAAACAAATTACTTATTGGCTTTGTGCTTTTAATAGCACTTGGAGGGATTATCGCTTTATCAGTGGAACGCTCCGATGATACAAATACCACGACTTCCATTGACATTATTCATGTTGCTACAGTTATTAATGATGGGGCATCCCAACAGACGTACAGTTCCGAGGTCGCCACAGGAACCACAGCATTAGATGTGTTATTGAGCGTCGCTCAAGCAAATACATTTGAGGTGCAGACGACGGTGTATGATTTTGGCACCATGGTTGATAGCATTAATGGCGTCGGGAGCGAAACAAGCAGCAACAAATTTTGGATTTATTACATCAATGATGCAAGTGCAACCGTCGGCGCCTCATCGTATGCAGTAGTAGACGGGGATACCATTTTGTGGAAGTTTGAAGAGGCAAAAATGTGATACAGCGCAACTAAAGAAGCGGCATGGCGCAAGTCATGCCGCTTTTGGTATACTAGTAACATATGAAACGAGTCGTGTATATTTTTCTAGCCATCTTTCTTGGGTTCTTGTTGAGTCTACTTTTTCATATCGCAATAGAAAGTATTTATTTGCAATTATCTTCGTCTCCACGTTGGTATTCCTTATTTGGACTTGGATATGACGCATTACCGCTCTGGGTGACTTGTCTGCTTGCCGCCGCGGGGATTTTATTTGGCTATTGGATGGGAATTGTCTGGTGGCGTATAGTGTATATTGAACATCGTCACTGGAAAACCAAACATTTAAAATAAAAAATATGCAAACGATTGACCGAATATTTGGATCAGGTCCACGCATTAATCTTACGATGCTGTCTATGGCCGTTCTTATTTATTTTATTCGAATAGACAATCCCTGGGCTTCGCTAGGGTTACCCGAAGGAGCACATTTAACGCCGGCTTTTTGCATGCTCGGGCTTTGGGCAATCGTTGCTTTGTGGTCACTGAAAAGCTTAGGACGAAAAATCGGTCTTTCGGTTATGAGGTCAGGGCCATATAAATACGTCCGAAACCCGCTCTATACATCAGAAATTATTTTCGGGTGGCTCGCGGTTTTATTCGCTTTAAATACCTGGCTTGCGATTCCCGCTATGGTCATTACGTTTTATCTTGCAGGCCATTTGATTCGATATGAAGAAGAACTCATGGAGCAATCATTTGGCGATGAGTGGAGGTTATACAAGGCAACGACGCCGCCATTTTTTCCGAAATTTCGATAACTTGATGGTGAGCACAATTGACTGCCTGTGCGAAAAAGGATAGGATAATGATACAAAACAATTAAGCATCTTTTATGGCAATTAAAGAAGTGCACGTTGATCGAGAACTATGCATTGGGGCGGCAAGTTGTATCGCAGTTGCTCCTGAAGTATATGAACTCGATGAAGAGAATAAAGCTATCATAAAAAATAAAGACGCCGTTGATGAACAGACGCTCCTTGATTCTGCCAAATCCTGCCCGACAAACGCAATTATTTTAAAAGACGAAAACGGAAAACAGATCTGGCCTGAGGTGTAAAAAGAATGAAACATCCAGGTTAAAGGAAAGTTTTTCGATTTATCAATTGTATAACTTCTACTAGTATGGTAGTATTTTCTACAAAATCAGATTACGCGGTTATAATCCTTATTGAATTAGCAAAACATAAGGGGTATATGTCGCTCGGAAAGCTTGCAAAAGAAAGACGGCTTCCGTATCGCTATGTCAGCCGTATCGCTGGAGAACTCAAAAAAGCTGGATTCATCGAAAGCAAAGAAGGCGTCACCGGCGGCTACGCGCTTGCAAAAAATCCAAAAGACATACATGCACTGGATATTTTGAGTGTGTTCGAAGATGGCGTAAACGCAACAAGATGTATGGGCCATGATGGGGAGTGCCCTCGAAAGTCTACTTGTTCTGCAAAGTCAAAATGGTTGGATATGAATCAAGAAATTCTTGAGCTGGTAAAAAAATACACACTCGCTGATTTTCTCCTCTAAACGTATGTCACTTACAGTTTCACAACTGCACGTAACCGTAGAAGGGGTTGAGATACTCCACGGCGTGTCGATAGATGTCGCACCTGGTTCGGTGCATGTAATGATGGGTCCAAACGGATCTGGAAAATCAACTTTTGCGTATGCTTTGTCAGGTCATCCGCGATATTTGATAACAAGCGGAAAGGTTAATGTTGACGAAGTTGATGCAACCCATTTACGCCCAGACGAACGAGCACGGGAGGGGTTGTTTTTATCATTTCAGTATCCAGTTGAAGTTATGGGAGTCCCAGTTCGCCAATTTTTGCGAACTGCATATGAAGCCATTCATGAAATGCGGGTTGACCCTGTTGCATTCTCTCAATTGGTAAAAAAAGAGATGAGCGAACTGCGATTTGACCCTTCATTTGCAAATCGAAGCGTGAATGAAGGATTTTCCGGTGGAGAAAAAAAGCGGTTGGAAATGCTTCAGCTTTCTGTTTTAGAGCCTCGGTATGCAGTGCTTGATGAAACTGATTCAGGATTAGATGTTGATGCGATAAAACTGGTGGCGGAATCCGTGAAGCGGGCTAAGGCCCGCAGAACAGGGATTCTTCTCATCACACACTACCCTCGCATTTTGGAATTTATAGTTCCTGATCAAGTACATGTGGTTATAGATGGACGCATAGCACAATCTGGAGATGTGTCACTTGCTCATCATATTGAGGAGCATGGTTATGAACTCTTTCGGTCGTAGCTTTAGCAAGGATTAATGAAAGATACGAAACAATTCCAACAACAAACTATCGAGGCAAATCCGGTCGCGTACCCCTACATGGCGCATCCGGGTATTTCATCGAAGCTTGTTGACGAGATTTCGCATTATAAGTCAGAGCCAGATTGGATGCGCGCACGTCGGCTGCAGGCGCTCGATATTTTTAACGCAAAGAAAATCCCATCGTGGGGTGGCAACTTACGTAATATTGATTTTGATTCAATTCATTTTTATATGCGTCCTGTAGAAAAACGCGCAACAAGTTGGGAAAATGTTCCGCAAGATATTCGAAATACATATAACAAAATTGGCATACCCGCGGCTGAACAAAAAAATCTTGCGGGCGTGATGGCGCAATATGAATCCGAAGCAGTGTATCATTCATTGAAAGAGCGCCTTGAAAAACAAGGAGTCATTTTTGACGACATGGATACCGGCCTTCGGAAATATCCAGAAATTGTAAAACGGTATTTTGGGACTGTTATTCCAGCTGGCGATAATAAATTTTCCGCGCTAAATTCTGCGGCGTGGAGCGGCGGGAGTTTTGTGTATATTCCGAAGGGCGTGCAAGTGGATATTCCTCTGCAGGCCTATTTTCGAATTAATGCAGAACGAGTCGGACAGTTTGAGCGAACACTGATCATTGCCGATGAGGGAAGTTTTGTTCACTATGTCGAAGGATGCACTGCTCCTTTGTATCGTGCTGATTCGCTGCATTCAGGCGTCGTTGAGATCATCGTAAAAAAAGGAGCTCGTGTACGCTACACGACTGTGCAGAATTGGTCCAAGAATGTGTACAATCTTGTAACAAAGCGCGCGTTTGTTTATGAGGATGCAACTATGGAATGGGTTGATGGCAATCTTGGGAGCAAGCTGACCATGAAGTATCCAAGCGTGTATTTACTTGGTCGCGGTGCAAAGGGCAATATATTGTCCATCGCGTTTGCAGGAGCAGGCCAGCATCAGGACGCCGGTGGGAAAGTAATTCACGGAGCACCCGACACAACATCAACCATTATTTCAAAATCGATTTCCAAAGAAACAGGGCGAACGAGTTATCGCGGTTTAGTTTCAGTTCCAAAAGGGATGAAGGGTTGCAAGTCATCAGTTGTTTGTGACGCATTGCTGTTGGACGAACATGCGCGATCAGATACGTATCCGACAATGGATATTCGGGAGTCTGACACAATTATTTCGCATGAAGCAAGCGTAGGAAAAATCGGTGAGGAGCAACTGTTCTATCTCATGTCTCGCGGCATAAAAGAGCAAGAGGCGCGAAATATGATTGTTCAAGGATTTATCGAACCAATTGTAAAAGAGCTTCCGCTTGAATACGCACTTGAGCTGAACAAACTCATCCAGCTTGAATTGGACGGGAGTATAGGGTAGCACAACAATGATGAATATTTTGTCTCCAAAACCAAAAAAAGATCCGTTGCGTCCGTTTCCAAAATTGGAAACGCATGTGTCTAAATTTTCTTTAGATACTTCTGGTCTCTCGACGATTCTCATTCCTGAAGGTGAGCAACAGTACACAATTGAAGTACGGTCGGGCGTCATAGCAACCGTTCGATTCGTACTTGCCCAGGAAATTTTGTGGTCGCATGTAAAAATTTTTGTGACTTGCAACAAAAACTCTCATCTGACAGGTCTTTTCGATATAGAAGGTGGAAAGCGAATAACGATTGACATGCAATGCGACCTGAAGGGCGAGAGGAGCGAAGTTGATATACGTGGTGTCTTTCATGGTGTTGGAGATACCCACCACGGCATGTATTTTGTCACGCACCATATGCATCCCAATACAAAAGGAAATATTGCGATACGAGGAGTCTATGAGCAAACATCCCGCGCAGTTTTCACCGGGTTGATAAAAATTGAGAAAGAAGCTCAAAAAACTGATTCCTATTTTCGCAATGATGTGTTGTTGTTTGACGATGCGCTTGTCGAATCTTTGCCAACGCTTGAGATTGAAGCAAATAACGTGAAGGCGTCTCATAGCTCTACAACGAGCCGCATGAATGACGACCAGCTTTTTTATATGCAATCCCGTGGAATCTCTGCACAGGGCGCGCGAGATCTTATTATAAAAGGATTTTTGGGCAAGATTCCGACAGGGTAATTGCTTCACTTTATTCTTTGCGATACACTTTCGGCATGAGGGACATCCAACAAATTAAAAATGATTTTCCGATATTTTCACGAACCATACATGGTCATCCGTTGGTATATCTTGATAATGGGGCGACGAGTCAAAAACCGAAGCATGTAATTGATGCGGTCGCTTCATTTTTGCAAACACACAATGCTAATGTGCATCGCGGGATTTATACGTTAAGCGAAGAAGCGACTACGCTGTATGAGGGCGTCCGCGAAAAGGTTGCAAAGTTCATTCATGCGCGAAGCTCGAAAGAAATCGTCTTTACTCACAATGCGACCGAAAGCTTGAATCTCATCGCATTATCTTGGGCAAGACAGCATCTCAAAAAAGGGGATGAAATTATTACCACGGTCATGGAGCACCATTCGAACATCGTCCCATGGCAGATGTTGGCGCAAGAGCGAGGTATTATCCTTCGTTTTGTTCCAGTTATTACAGAAGCAGGAATTTTGGATATCGATGCATGTATGCAATTATTGAATTCACGAACGAAACTTGTGTGCGTCGGGCATATGTCGAATCTTTTGGGAACAGTGAATCCAATAAGGGTGTTCGCTGTCAAAGCTCATGAAATTGGTGCGAAAATAGTTGTTGACGGATGTCAGGCTGTCCCGCATATGCCAATTGATGTTCAGGATTTACAAGCTGATTTTTATGCGTTTTCTTCGCATAAGATGCTTGGACCGACGGGTGTTGGTGTGCTATGGGCGCGCGAGGAAATATTGGAAACGACCGAACCTATCATTGGCGGCGGTGATATGATTAAGACCGTCTCTCAAACCGAAGCGACATGGAACGATATCCCATGGAAATTTGAAGCGGGTACTCCAAATGTTTCCGGCGTTATTGGTCTCGGTGCCGCAATCGATTATCTTACACAAATCGGCATGCAAAATATATGGAATCACGAACAAAAGATTGCGCAGTACGTGTTACCTAAATTATTGGACATCGATGGCGTTCATGTGTTTGGGATCCAAGAAGCGCGCGAGGATCGGGGTGCGATTTTTTCTTTTTGGATCGATAAAATACATCCACACGACATTGCGTCAATTTTGGACGAAGAGGGAATCGCTATTCGCGCAGGACACATGTGTACCCAACCGCTCCTGACGGCGTATAAAAAATCCGCAGCGGCCCGCGTAAGTTTTTACCTCTATAACTCCATTAACGACGCCGATGCTTTTCTTGTGGCAATAAAAAAAGCAAAATCAATTTTTGAATAATATGTCAGATCTCTATCGAGACATTATTATTGATCACTATAAGCATCCACGGAATGTCGGCGAATTGGCTGATGCCAAAATTCACGGGCATGAAGATAATTTGATGTGTGGTGATTCGGTGGATATATACATATCTTTTAACGATCATGGTGTCGCGTCTGATATTAAATGGACGGGAGAAGGGTGCGCGTTGTCTCAAGCTTCGGCGTCATTGCTTTCTGACATGCTGAGGGGTAAGACACGGGAGGAAATTGCACAGATTTCAGAACATGATATCCTAGAAGTTGTTGGGACTTCGCTGAATCCGTCGCGGCAAGCATGTGCGACCCTTTCAGTCCATGCATTGCATAAAGGTTTAAAAGCTAATATCTAACCTTATGCCAGAAGGAGAATGCACCTGTAGCAAAATCGGTTGCACCTGTGCAGATGAACACTGTCCATGCAATGGGCAGTGTGGCTGTGCAGTAGAATGCGAATGCGGCTGTAACGCGTAGGCTTTTCGCCACCGATGGGAAAAATGGTATACTAACACCACGTATGCCGTTTTTCTTCCACGCAAAAAAACTTGATTATTCAACCGGAGGCCAGGAGCATGTTGTTGTCTTTCAAGAGGATGAAGGAAAAATTTTAGATATCCAACCGGGCGATAAAGTTGAATTGAAATTCAATGGAGTGCGTCTTGTGGCATCTGCAAATTTTTCTCGTCATAAAGTTCAAAAGGGTGAAATTGGATTATTTAAAGAAGTGTGGCAGAAAAAATCCTTGGAAGACCATCAAGTGATTGAAGTGAAAGAATTGACCCGTCCTGAGTCCATAAAAGCAATCCGGAAAAAATTACTCGGCAAACCCCTTACCTACCAAGAGATCTATTCGATCATTTATGATATTGTCCACAATAACATCGGAACGACAGAAATAACATATTTTGTGGCTTCAGGCTTTATGCATTCCTATTCTTCTGAGGAATTATTTTACCTGACAAAAGCAATGGCTGAAACAGGTGAGCGATTGAAGTTCCCGGGGAAAATCGTGGCAGATAAACATTCAGTCGGTGGACTTGCAGGAAACAGAACAACCATGATTGTTATTCCTATTATTGCGAGTTTTGGCATAACAATCCCCAAAACATCATCACGCGCGATTACGTCGCCGTCGGGCACAGCCGATACCATGGAGGTTCTTGCACATGTAAGTTTTCCAACAAAAAAGATTAAGGAAATTGTTCGAAAAACTCATGCGTGCCTTGTGTGGGGAGGAAGCGTTAATCTCGCACCGGCTGATGATAAAATTATACATATTTCTCACCCTTTATCACTGGAACCATATTCAAAAATGGTGGTTTCAATCATGGCAAAAAAAGTTGCAATGGGAGTAACGCATTTGGTTATTGATATGCCGTATGGCTCGACGACGAAAATTCCTGACATCAAAACCGCCCGAAAAATAAAAAAGATTTTTTCCTACGTTGCAAAAAAATTCAAGATAAAGCTCAACGTACAAATGATTCCTGCGCGCGAGCCAGTAGGCAGAGGCGTTGGCCCGGCACTGGAGGCTCGTGACGTTATGTTGGTTCTGCAGCAAAAATCCTGGAGGCCGAAGGATTTGGAGCGGAAAGCGATCCGTCTTGCAGGAATCCTTCTTGAATTGATAGGTAAGGTAAAAAAGGGGACGGGGCAGAAGTTGGCAGCCGATGTTTTGTATACAGGAAAAGCAGAAAAGAAAATGAGGGACATTATTGAGCTGCAAGGAGGAAATTCAAAAGTTGATTCAGAAGATCTTATTAAGACTGCCCGCCGCATGCGCATCTGTGCAAAACGATCCGGAAAAATTTTTGGTGTGAATAACCGCTCGATAGATGAAATCGCACGTATCTTAGGTGCGCCATATGATAAGCAAGCTGGAGTATATTTACATAAGCGATATGGCGAACGCGTGCGAAAAGGCGAAAAACTGTTTACCATTTATTCAAGCTCGCAAGATCGTGAAGCGTTGGCAAAGAATGCTTTAAAAAACGTTATTATTTATAGCATACGATAAATGGACAATTTTGAAGATCAATTTACGCGCCCGAAACGACATATCATGCTGTACGGCATTATTGCGTTGATTGTTGTTGGGGTTATATGCCTTGCCGTGCTCATATACCGGTCGTCTCAAGAGAATTCCGATGATCTTCTTTCGTCAATTTCAACTGAGTATGTGAACGATATATCGCTTGATTCGGCAGGAGTGACATCCAATAATCCTGGCGTTTCTGTCGAGACAGCAGACGATCCGTATGTTGGCTCTACCGACGCGAAAGTCCATATAGTTGAGTTTGGCGATTTTGAATGTTCGTATTGTAATCAAGAAGTTGAAGTGATTAAACAACTCCAGACGCTGTATGGAAACCAAATATTTTTTCAGTTCCGAGATTTTCCGGTTGTTGAAAGCCATGAAAACGCATATAACGCGGCCATTGCTTCAGAGTGCGCACATGAACAGAGTGTTGAGAAATATTGGCAATATCATGACCGCCTATTTCAATTTCAAGAAAGTCTAACGGACGAATTGTATGTCTCGCTTGCACAGCGCATCGGTTTGAATGAAAAAGAATTTACGACTTGCTTTGATGCACAATCCACTGCAGACGATGTTCAGAAAGATTATTTGGACGGTCTTGACGCTGGCGTTACCGGGACGCCGACTTTTTTCATTAATGGACATCGTGTTCCCGGTGCCATCCCGTTTGATATGTTTAAAAAAGTGATAGATCAATTACTTGAGGAATAATCGTATGGTACTTATTTTTGCAAGCGACCACGCAGGGTTGCCTTTAAAAAATAAAATCATGGAATGGCTGAGTGCGCAAAAAGGCATCTCGTTTGTCGATGTTGGGTCAACTGTCCTGAGGAGCACTGACGATTATCCTGTTTTTGCCGCTGCCGGCGCGCGTGCAGTACGTGATACTAGACGTGCGAAAGGAATTTTTATTTGTGGATCTGGAGCTGGTATGGCAATAGTTGCAAATCGTTTCCCCGGCGTTCGAGCTGTATCCGCGGAATCAGTTGACGTTGTGCGTCGTGCATGTCGTGAAGATCACATCAATGTATTAGTTCTTGGCGCACGAATCGTGACGTACGCGAAGGCGCAAAAAATTATAAAAACTTTTTTACAAACTTCGCCATCACCCGCGAAACGTCACCTCAAACGGATTCGTTTGATAGACCAACTTTCAACATGACTATCGATATTATTCCTTCAATCGTTCCTCGAGATCCGGCGCGCGTCATCGAACAGATAAGTCGTGCGAGAGGATTTGCCCAGATTTTCCAGATTGATATCTCGGATGGAGTTTTTACTCCTCACGCAACGCTTCAATCCAAAGACATTCCACAAAGTATTTTACGCGGCCATCAATACGAGGTGCATTGTATGGTCGCAAAACCCGATGAGTATGTTCATCAATGGCTGAGTCGCGCGCCAAAAAGAATCATTTTGCACGTCGAATCTGACCCATCGGCATTTTTAATTCAAGAAATTGGACATGAAGGCATTGAACCGGTAATCGCGCTTTTGGCAAACACAGAACTCACGCGGCTTGAACCGTATATGCATCTTGTGCAGTCGGTTCTTTTTTTATCTATAGATCCGCCTGGCGGACAGGGCGAGAATTTTATCCCTGCAGTGGCACAGAAGATGCATACCTTCCACCAAGTTCATCCTTCCTATACAATAGAGAGTGACGGGGGGATTAACGAATCAACAATGCAAACGGTCATCCGAAGCGGCGCAATACGGCTTGTTATGGGGTCAGCAATTTTCAATGAAACACGAATGGCCGATGAACAATATAGATATTTGACAGAGCTCGCACGCCAATATGCACAAGAGGGAAACATATGAGTCGAGTGCTACATAAAAAAAATGGATATACTTTAATTGAGTTGTTAATCGCAACGGCCATTTTAAGCATGGTTGTTGTCGTTATTGGATCGTCGTTTGTGAACGCACTAAAACTTATCGGAAATGCAAAATCAAGACTCGTCGGAGTTTCGGTAGCGAATGAACAACTTGAGCGGATTCGTAATCGTCCATATGACAATATTGGGACGACAACCGGTTGGCCGACAGGCACAATTCCTGCAACGCAAACTATTGAACGATCTGGTACACGATTTACTGTTACTACAAGAGTGGATTATATTGACGATCCTTTTGACAATCTAGTGTGCGGGTCTCCGGCCGTTCCCCCATGCGATACAGTTCCACAGGATTATAAGCGCGTTGAAGTCGCTGTGACATGGCCACATATCGTCAAAGGAGTAGTAATGACTGCCCGATACGCTCCCAATGGCCTAGAAACAGCAACTGACACAGGATCGCTCCTGATCACTGTTTTTGATTCCTCTGGAAAACCAGTCCCACTAGCTGACATACACGTCACAAACACAGCAGTGAGTCCGGCAGTTGATATTACCAACACAACTGATATCAATGGAAATTTGCAATTGCTCAGTCTTCCGCCAAGTGTAGAGGGGTATCATGTAGTTGTTTCAAAATCGGGATACAGCACTGACTCAACGTTTCCGGTTTCGGTTGGTAACCCAGAGCCAGAAAAAATTGATTCTACTGTTGCGATTCAGGAGGCAACTGAAATCAGTTTCGCAATTGACTGGTTAAGCACATTAAACCTTTCGGTGCTGTCTCAAAGCTGTTCCGCCATTGGTGATATTCCATTTCAGTTTGTTGGCGCAAAGCTTGTCGGAAAACCAAATCTTGCAAAATATGCCGAAAGTTTCCAGACTGCAGCTGACGGCACGCTTACAATTAATGATCTTGAATGGGATGATTATGATGTCACGCTAAATGATCCAGCGGTGTCTACATATAATATCGCAGGATTCAGTCCGCCGAATGCATTGAATATACTTCCGGACACAACCGTTGACTGGCTCTTAATTTTAGCCCCGAAAACCACCAATGCGTTTCTTGCCACAGTTATTGATTCATCGACGAAGCTTCCTATTACTGGAGCACAAGTCCATGTGACTGCGACTGGATATGATACGACGCTTGAGACGGGGCGAGGATTTCTATCACAGACAGATTGGTGGCTTGGTCCAGGGCAAGATCAGTATGGGGACCTTACTCAATACGAAAGTGATGATGGGAACATCGATTTTATTTCAACGGCAGGGCAGGTGACACTCGCTTCTTCAATTGTAGCAAGTTCATTTTCAGAGGAGTTTACTTCCATAACGCAAGAAGATACTGGGGTCACAACCGCGGATTGGAATATGGGTTCAGGATTATTGCAACTCCCACAATCGCTTGGTGATTATGTTGGTCCCGCTACGGGTCAATCAGTAAAATTGAACTCAGAATCTCGGCTCATAACAACCGCCACCTTGACGTCGTCAGATGTTTCGAATGGCGGAACCATCACGTATTATTTGGCAGCAGACGGCGTTTCATTTGAACAAGTAACACCAGGGATTGAACACACCTTTGTCACCCCAGGCACTGATCTTCGTTTCAAGATTGAACTTAATACAAGTGACCCCACGATCACCCCGCAAGTGTTTAGTGTGTTTATCGAATCAAACATGAAAGCATACGTCTCTTCGGGAATGTTGACCTCGTCAACATTCGATACGAATTCGGAAAGCACGTATTCAGTAATTAATTGGGGTCCCGTTTCACAAATCACAGAAGTTGGTGAAGATAGTGTGCGGTTTCAAATCGCCACGAATAATGATAACGCGACGTGGAATTACGTCGGTCCAGACGGCACCGCAGGGACATATTATACAACCTCGGGCTCGCAAATTTCTTCAACACACGAAAACACTCGATATATTCGCTATCGCTTATATCTCACAACTCCGGATACCGCGCACAGTCCGGTCGTTACAAGTGTGTCGATTGGATATACATCCCAATGCACGCCACCCGGGCAGGTATATTTTGATAATTTAAGCGCTACAGAGTACACAATTGAGATAACGCACCCAAATTATTGGACATACACGGAAACAGTGAATATCGACGGATACGTATCTTCAGTATTAAAGATGTCTCCTTTGTAAAAGTCATATGAAACTTCGCAGCGGATTTACTTTTATGGAAATCATTATTACAATCGCGCTCGTCGGTGTGTTGATGGTTGCTGTTGCGAATTTTGCATCATCGAGTTTCCACGTCTGGCGTCTCATTCGTGTGCAGGCGGAAACATATGAGCAAACACGAAGATCGTTGCGTACTATAGTAAAAGAAATCCGCGAAGCCCAAACAGCGGATAACGGAGCATACGCCATTGCAGGCGCTCAAGCCGAATCAATCACATTTTATGCAAATATTGATGACGATACTTCTCAAGAACGGATTCGGTATTATTATGAGAATAATCAGATAATGCTTGGAGTTGTTAATCCAGTTGGAAGTCCTGCGACATACCCAGATGCGAACGAGGTAGTTACTTCTATCGCGAAAGATGTTTATCCTGATGGAGATATTTTTACTTATTATGATGAGTCGTATACAGGAGTTGAAGCCGCGCTTACAGATCCAATTACCCCAACCCGCGTTCACCTTATTCGAATCCACTTTTTAATCGATTCGGATCCAAATACTGTTCCAGATGCCGTTGATGTCACAACAGAAGTAACGCCACGTAATCTTAAAGAGTATGCCCCAACCACATAAAAGCAAAAAAAATCAAACATACGGTAATGTGTTGATTATCACACTTATGCTGACAAGTCTTTTTGTCGTCGGCATCATGACCGTTTTTGTCCTCGTGAGCAATCAAAGTAAGCTTGCAAGTCATGAACAAAATCGAGAACTGGCATATCAGATTGCGGAGGCGGGATTTGAATATTACCGCTGGCATCTTGCTCATGTCCCGGATGATTTTACGAATGATATTGGGCTTCATGAGTATAAAAATGCTTTTGGTGAGCTTATCGGATATTACATATTAGAAGTTACTCCGCCATCGAGCGGTTCAACTGTCGTACAAATAAAATCGACTGGGTACACAAGCGCAGAACCAAACGTGAAACGGGTTATCGTTGCAAAGATGGGTGTCCCTTCATTTGCGAGATATGCCGTGGTTGCGAATGATATTATGCGCTTCGGAGAAGGAACAGAAATATTTGGTCCGGTTCATTCCAATGGAGGCATTCGTTTTGATGGCGTCGCACATAACCTTGTTTCAAGCTCGAAAAGTCAGTATGATGATCCAGATCATTCCGGTGGAGAAGAATATGGTGTGCATACTCACGTTTCACCAACAGATCCATTGCCACCAACAGTACTGTCTTCACGCACTGATGTTTTTCAAGCCGGTCGTTCCGTAGGAGTTCCTGCTGTAGATTTTGCAGGGATAACATCGGATTTGGCTTCTTTGAAAACACTTGCTTCGACTGGCGGGGTGTATCTTGGTGCGTCCGGTGGCGAAGGATATCATGTGACATTTAAAACTAACGATACCATTGATATTCAGATCGTGTATAACGAATTGAGGTGTCAATACAGTTCCAGTGGGAGTTGGTATGATTTGGGATATTGCTCAAGCAACTATAATTCTATTTGCACGCAAGATAGCCAGTGTAAATATTGTTCCGGGGATTCATCTATTTTTTGTTCCAGCGATTTTACCTGCTCCTCACAAGGTGCCGGCACATGTGTAACCACGGGTGTGACATGTATTAAATCCACGCATTCCATTGGCACACGTGATGGCGACGAAGCGGATTTTGAATATAATGGCGGATCGTCGTTGAATGTCCCATTGCCAGCCAATGGTGTTATCTTTTTTGAAGACGATGTGTGGGTTGACGGCCAGGTGGACGGTGCGCGTGTGACACTTGTTGCGGCACGTGAGCCGCTGGCTTCAGGCGATGCGGACATTTATATTAACAATGATTTGTTGTATACGAATTATGACGGGACAGACGTTATTGGTTTAGTAGCTCAAACAAATATTCTGGTTGGCTATTTCAGTGAAGACAATTTACGCATTGACGCAGCGTTGATTGCACAAAATGGACGTGTGAGCCGCCCGTATTACGGGCTGACCTATTCAACGTGGCGCTTGTATCCGAGTGGCGGGACATGTACGAATAAACCAAGTCAAGCATGCACCTCAACCAGCGATTGTAATAATTATTGTTTAGCATATCCGACGAGAAGTTGTACCACAAACAGCAACTGTAATAACTATTGTTTGCGAAGGACGTCTCTGAGTTGCACGACGAATGCAAATTGTGGGTCCAGAGGCCCGTGCGTTCTTGGCGATTCATGTGCAGTTGGTGACACCTGTTCGGTTGTAACAAACCCTGATGGCGGTACAACATGTTCTGAATACCGTAAGCGCTCGACGATCACAACTTATGGTGCGCTCGGTACAAACCAACGGTATGGGTTCGCATGGGTTGGGAGTTCGTTCAGTTGTGGAGGCGGTGAATCAAATCAATCCGGCTATTGCACCAGAAATCTGAACTTTGATTCTTCACTCATCTACGCGCCGCCACCAGCATTTCCGACGACGGGGCAGTACACACTTATTTCTTTTGAAGAAGAGTAACATGCTGACTACCTATTTGGATCTCATCGGCCGAGCATATCGCGAACACTGGGCTATTGGCGCATTTAATACGTCAAATCTGGAAATAACTCAGGCGATTATAGAGGCTGCTGAAGAATTGCGTTCTCCTGTGATTGTCCAAACATCAGAAAAAGCCATTGATTATGCGGGGTTGCACGAAATAGCTTCAATTGTTATATCACTCGCTTCACATGCGCGCGTCCCAGTTGTTCTTAACCTAAACAATGGACGCTCGTATGACATTGCTGAACAATGCGCATCAGAAGGATACACTGGACTCTCAAGAGATGCGTCATTGTTTTCGCTTGAAAAGAATTGCACAGAGACTAAACGCGTCGTTGTATTGGGACATTCGCGTCATATAGGCGTAGAAGGCGAGTTAGGTGTAGCAGGGGAAGCAGAAGACGCCGTGGGTGCACAAGAATTCTTCACGACGCCCGATGAAGCACGGACGTTTGTTGAAAAAACAGGAGTCGATTTGCTTGTCTCAGCAGCAGGGAGTGCGCACGGATACATCGAAGGTGCGCGAATAAATATTGAAGCATTACAGAGTATAAGGAGTGCCGTTGATGGGATTCCACTGGCATTGCATGATTCTTTCGGATTGCCCGACAGAGACATAGTTGCCAGCATCCGCTCTGGCGTGGTAAAAATAACAGTAGACACTGACTTGCGCTTCGCATTTGCTGAAAGTTTACGGGTTAACTTGAGTGAGCATAAAACGCTCTATGACCCCCGGGGAATTCTTGGGCCAGCAAAAGACGCAGTGAAGGCAAAAGTGAAAGAGAAAATTATTTTATTCGGATCAAGCGGAAAAGCATGAAAAAACAATGTGACATCATCACTATCGGTTCAGTTGCGCAGGATACCTATCTTATTAGTCCTAAGCTGGTTCCACAGAGAAAAGCAGGTGGCGCGGGTTCAGCTTTTATATTTCCTCTTGGAACCAAAATTGAGCTTCAAGACATTCTTATTGAAGTTGGCGGTGGTGCAACAAATGCAGCTGCGACGTTTGCACAGTTTGGACTTAATACAGCGGTTTTTGTTGAATGCGGAGATGATCCGTCAGGAGAGTTTGCTCTATCGGCGTTACGCGCGTTGCATATAGACACGCGACATGTGCGAATCGAAAAGGGTGGACGAACTGCGTACTCAGTTTTTTTTCTTGCTCCGAACGGTGAAAGAACCGTTTTTGTGTATCGTGGTGCTGGCGCAGGTCTTCAGCTCAATCTACCGGCCATAATCCGCCTGGATCCAAAATGGATGTACGTAACCTCAATGGGTGGCGATATGCGATCTTTGCACGAATTGTGCGCTTTATCAGAGCGTGGAATTGCCATTGCCTGGAATCCCGGTAAGCCAGAACTCGCAAAAGGACGCCAAAAATTGGAAACATTTCTTCGACGGGCTGCCGTGGTATTTCTCAACGCAGAGGAAGCGCAAGGGTTATTTGGAAAGACAAAGTCCGAAAAAGAATTGTTGAAAAAAATTCGTTTGAGCACAGACAATGTTGTTGTTGTGACGAGGGATCGCAGCGGATCCCAAGCATTTGTTAGCAACACGGTTTATACTGCCCACATCAAACCAGTTATTGCGCGTGATACAACTGGAGCAGGTGATGCGTTTGGGTCTGGATTTATCGCTGGGCTGATGAAAACTCCAGGACAGTTTGACACTGCATTGTTTACGGGGAGCGCAAATGCAATGTCCGTAGTTCAGAAAGTCGGCGCAAAACACGGCCTTGTCTCGCCAAAACATATTCAAGCCTTTAAAAATAGAATTCATATAACAAAAAAAACATATGGGAGCATTTGAACCTTTCATTAATTTTGCAATCGCATTATTTCGATTAGCAGGTTTTTGTATTATCGTATGGGGAGGCGCGCGGACTGTGTATTATTTTTTCATGCCAAACGAGTATCCGACATTAAAAAGCAAAAAAATTTCCCTTACAGAACTATTGCGTATTGAGCTCGGACAAAAAATCGTTTTTGGATTGGAATTTCTTGTTGCCGGAGATATTTTAGTTACCCTGAAAGAGCCGGAATTAACTGAATTATATCGTCTTGGACTTTTAGTCATCATTAGAACACTTTTAAGTTATTTTGTCGGACGCGAAGTAAAGGAGTCAGACGTACACATTCATCAAGCGGAGCGTGAGGCTTTAGTAAAAAGTGTCCCGAAAGCTCCAGTAAAAAAATAAGAAAACCTTGATCCCCCAAAGTCCCGGTTACATTTTTATTTCAATCGGAGACCTTGCTATAACATGGTATGGCCTCTGTATTGTCATAGCCGCAGCCGCCGGGTTGTATGTGCTTTTGCGTAAAACACAGCATAATAAAAAATTGAGTGAATCAATTTTCGATATTGCCCTGTGGTCAATTGTAGCTGGTTTCATTGGCGCGCGAGCCTATCATGTGTGGAATGAATGGTGGTGGTATCATGATCACCTCGATCATGTGTATAGGATTTGGGAAGGAGGCCTTGCGATTCATGGAGGCTTGCTTGCTAGCATGCTGGTCATGTTTTTGCTCGCTCGTAAAAAGAAAATTCTTTTTTTTCAGATTGCCGGTCTTTTTGCTCCGGCCTTGCTTGTCGCACAAGCGATTGGACGGTGGGGGAATTATTTCAATGAGGAATTATTTGGGAAACCATTGCATACATGGTGGGCGCTCCACGTGAGCCTCTCTGCGCGCCCGGTGCAATATATGGCAGAGCAAACATTTCATCCGCTTTTTTTGTACGAGATGGTGCTTAATCTTTTGTTGTTTGCAATTATTATGATTGCATGGAAAAAGCTATCACCAACACGAGGAGTGATTACAGCGATTTATTTTATTGGGTATGGAGCTATACGCTTTGCTTTGGATTTTTTCCGTTTTGATCAGTTTGGGTTTGGTCCATTCACGCTCGCTCAATGGGTAAGCCTCTGTTTGATTTTCATGGGTGGCGTCCTTCTCTATTATCAACGTTTTTGGTATAAAAAAGGTTGACAAAAATATTTTGGTCAAGTATGTTGTGCATACACAAGGAGACGTGCATGACCCGGTATAATGATATCCAGTACAATATTCAGTTCTTTGCCGGTAAGAGCTTGCAGTTC
>Ga0265297_10004900_pt1 | contig 21148 bp, 19 predicted proteins | sample Munlanlwell13791_FD_192502 | JGI IMG/M metagenome (GOLD analysis project Ga0265297, IMG submission 192502) | Leachate microbial communities from a municipal landfill in Southern Ontario, Canada - Leachate well 137-91 | ecosystem: Engineered > Solid waste > Landfill > Unclassified | place...
CGAGCCTCTTTTGTCTCCCGTTATCCATTGGAAAAAGGTGCTTGCGGGCCTGTTACTGGAGTGTAGAAAAAAGATATCTGATTATCTGGCCGATCTGCAGAACGGGGCAGAACCATTACGAATGAAAGAGATAGCGGCATTTCTGGAAGAAAAATTTTGTATTACCCATCCTGCGGTAGATCCTGACAATTACCGTTCTTATCTTTATTCCAAATTAAACAGACCTCTTCGCGTTTGCGGAATGGTTCCTGCTGCCGGTGAGCCCGGAGGAGGCCCCTTCCGTATTACGGATAATGATGGTGCCGGTTCTCTGCAGATACTGGAAAGTGTGCAGCTGCAACGTCCCTATCCGGCATCTACTCATTTCAATCCGGTAGATATCGTTTGTTCCTGTAAGGCATACGACGGCACTTCCTATCATCTGCCTGCTTTCAGGGATGACAGCACAGGTTTTATTTCTCAAAAAAGTTTGGAGGGAAGGGAATTAAAAGCTCTTGAACTGCCCGGGTTGTGGAACGGGGGTATGAGCCGGTGGAATACCCTCTTTGTTGAGGTGCCTCCTGCTACTTTTAATCCGGTAAAAACAGTCACAGATTTATTACGAAAGGAACATAATTATTAGACTTACAGTATTTGGAAGTTTAAAAAACATTTTTAACTTTGCGTCCGATAAGGGAAAAATTTATTCACCAATTAATAAATAATAGCCATGTTACAAACTATTTTTGATTTTCTGGAACAACTCATCCACAACCCTGCAACTAACGGTTGGTTTGCTGTTATTCTAAGCGTCCTGGGTGCAGGAATCGGTGCTCTCATTTATTTCTTCGGAGGAGAAGAATAAGCTTGATTCAACCCAAAGGAGTTGCCTGAAAATCCATTAAAGAGTAAGGGGAGCCGCCGAAAATCCTTAAGAGTAGGCAAAAAATTTTTATAACCTAATTCGAATTATTATGGAATTTTTTACTCAAGTTTTTGCTGACATTTGGCAGAACCTTTTGAACTTTGAAAGCGGATTTATTACGTTATTCCTTGGTGCCGGAGCCCTTCTGTTCAGCATTATTATTGGTCTTATCAATACCGAGTGGGGTGCATAGTTTTGCCTCATATTGTCTTTAATTTAATCAAATATGAAAAGCGGGTATGCTGCAGCATACCCGCTTTTCATTAATAGATCACGCCGGGATCAGAAAATTTTTGCCCAATTGGTTCTGGGTCTGTCCTGCCAGGCTTTTTTGTGGAAAATATAGCTGACTATCAGTGGAACAACTGTAGTGGCCTCGGCATATACCATCTGTTCGTGAACAGTACTGACTTTACCCCAGGAAGAAGCTTCTTTTAAGGTGGAACTCGAACAGGCGCCGTCCCTGACGTCGGCAACCGTTATTTGAATAGCGTACTGGTGCATAGGCACTTCGAAACCCTGGCATTCGGCACATACCACCGTATCCTGTGCGAAATTTTTAGGAACCCCGCCTCCTATCATGAACAAACCGCTGGTTTTTGACTTGATTTTGATTTCTGTAAGTTCCCTGAAGTCAGCCACGGAATCTATTGTCAGATAGGGTTTTCCTTCTTTAATCCGTTCCAGTTGATGCATTACCAGACCGAACCCGGCACTGCAATCGGAGAAAGCAGGCACAAAAATGGGAACATTGTGTTCAAAACAGGTCTGAATGAGTGATTCCTTTTTTACTGAATTTTTGCTCAGCCATCTGCCAATTTCCCAGATAAATTCACGGGAAGAATAGGGCCGCGGTTCAAGTGCGTCTGCAATCTGCTTAATAGTGGCATCGCATTCCTGCAATTCTTCTTCATCAATATAAGTGTCGTAAATACGATCTATATAGTTACTGCGAAGCATGCCGTCATCGACGAAAGGGGTTCCTTTATAATGCTTGTACCCCAACGCCTCAAAAAAATCCATATCGATGATGGAGGCTCCCGTAGATACAACACAGTCAATCATATTAAAGCGTACCATATGGACGTATACCTGCATACAGCCTGCGGCACTTGAACTTCCGGCAATAGTGAGCCAGTTGGTGCAGTCTTTATTGCTCATCATCATCTGCAGAATATCTGCTGCTCTTGCGGTATCTCTCGAGGAGAAAGACATAGAACGCATAGCGTCAATAATGGGTGTTGAATCAATCTTCGTAATATCAACATGTTGTATTACTTCCTTCAACAATTCTTTTTTAGTGTTTGCCATAGATATATTGTCTTGTTATAACACGGCAAAGGTAAATGATTAATTCTGATTTAAAAAAATGTTACTTTTGCCTGATTTTAATTTACAATATTTATGCGACTGACCCGGTTTATTAACGCATTTGAGCGCCTCGAGACGCCATTATACTTTTATGATCTCGATATCTTGGACCAGACATTGCGTCTTTATACCAAAATCCTGAGGAAATACGGCTATACGGCTCATTATGCGATGAAGGCCAATGCGAATCCGCGCATCCTTGAGGTCATTCAGCGTACGGGACTGGGGGCAGACTGTGTGAGTGGTAACGAAGTACAATTGGCTTTGGATATGGGTTTTGACCCGCAGGAAATCGTATATGCCGGTGTGGGGAAATCAGATAAAGAGATTCGAACTGCTTTACAGGGCGGAATTTTTAGTTTTAATTGTGAGTCTGTTCCCGAAATAAAAATCATAAACGATCTGGCCGCTCAAATGGCCAAGACAGCCCAGGTTTCACTCAGGCTTAATCCCAACATCGATGCACATACCAATAAGCATATCAACACCGGACGTTCCAAAGATAAATTTGGGATAAGCGAATGGATGTTTAATGAGGTGCTGGAAGTCTTCCAAAGTTGCCAGAACATAAAATTAAAGGGGATACACGTGCACGTGGGCTCGCAGGTATCCGATATGAACGTTTTTGAAAACCTGTGCAAGAAGGTAAATGATTTCCAGGTGTGGTTTGAGCAAAAAGGCATTAAACTGGAACATATTAACCTTGGAGGAGGGCTTGCCGTGGATTATGAGAATCCGTTAGAAAATTTGTTTAGCCCGTTCGAGACCTATTTTGAACTGATTAATAAAAACCTGGAAGTCCGGAAAGGGCAAAAAGTACATTTTGAACCCGGCCGTTCGCTCGTGGCACAGTGCGGATTCCTGATTTCAAGGGTATTGTACGTTAAGATAGGAAAGGGTAAGAAATTTGTTATCCTCGATGCCGGAATGAATGACCTGGTCAGGCCCGCTTTATATGGCGCCAGACATAAAATCCTTAATATTTCATCTGCAGGCGCTCCTGTTGTATATGATGTAGTAGGCCCGGTTTGTGAATCGTCAGATACCTTTGCCAGATCTGTGACCCTGCCTGAGACCCGCAGGGGTAACCTTATTGCCATATGCTCGGCCGGTGCTTACGGACAGACCATGGCCATGCGTTACAACCAAAGGGACCTTGCACAGGCTTACTATTCAACAGACCTGTAATATATGTTTATTAAGATCTATCCCCAGAATCCACAGGAACGTCTCGTTATGCAGACGGTTACAATATTGCGGCAGGGTGGGATAGTGATCTATCCGACAGACAGTGTTTACGGCATGGGATGTTCTATTGAACATCTTAATCGGGTAGGCGATATGGAAAGGATCAAGGATTATTATACGCCCTCTTCATCGCTCTCTTTTCTGTGTTACGATCTTTCTCAGCTTTCTTCGTATTGTAAGCCTATTGGAAACAGTGTGTTCCGTCTGATGAAGAAAAATCTTCCGGGTCCTTTTACTTTCCTGCTGGAAGCCAACAGCCAGGTTCCAAAATTGTTTAAAGGAAAGAAGAAAAAAGTGGGGATCCGTGTACCTGATAATCCCATACTGCAAATGATCCTGAGGGAGCTGGGATGTCCAATTATTTCCACCTCTTTACCCTGGGACGATCAGGAACCCGAATACTCGTATGAACCGGAACTTATTAGAGAACGTTTTGATAACTTTGTAGATATTATAATAGACGGGGGGACGGGCGGAACGGTGCCGTCTGCCATAATTGATTGTACCGGAAGCGAACCGGAAGTAATAAGGGAAGGTCCGCTGCCATTAATTGTAAATTAGTTCCAGATGTTTGAAAATTTAACCGACAGACTTGAGCACTCATTCAAGCTGCTCAAAGGGGAAGGAAAGATCACCGAAATAAATGTTGCGGAAACACTAAAGGATATCCGCAAAGCCCTGCTCGATGCCGACGTGAGTTACAAAGTGGCCAAAACTTTTTGCGACGAGGTAAAACAGGCTGCTTTAGGTCAGGATGTGCTATCATCGGTCCGTCCCGGTCAGATGATGACTAAGATTGTACACGATCATTTAGTGCAGCTGATGGGTGGCGATGCGGCCGGTATTAATATAAAGGGGAATCCTGGTATTGTATTGATAGCCGGTCTGCAAGGTTCAGGAAAAACTACATTTTCCGGAAAACTGGCCCTTCATATAAAAAGCAAGCGCGGCATCAGACCGCTTCTGGTGGCAGGCGACGTATATCGCCCTGCTGCAATGGAACAGCTGCGTGTTCTCGGTCAGCAGATTGGTGTGGACGTGCACATAGAAGAAACAAACAGCAATCCGGTAAAAATTGCAGGGAATGCTATTGAGAGGGCGAAAAAGGAAGGTTACGGGGTCGTAATAATAGACACGGCAGGTCGTCTGGCTATTGATGAGGCCATGATGACAGAGATCACTGCCATTAAAAAAGCTGTTAAACCCACTGAGACGCTTTTTGTTGTTGACTCCATGACCGGTCAGGACGCTGTGGATACCGCGCGTACTTTCCATGAACGCCTGCAGTTCGATGGCGTAGTCCTTACCAAACTCGATGGGGATACCCGCGGAGGAGCTGCACTCTCTATCCGTGCTGTGGTAAGTAAACCCATCAAATTTGTAAGTATAGGTGAAAAAATGGATGCGCTGGATATTTTTTATCCGTCGCGTATTGCCGACCGAATACTTGGAATGGGCGATATCGTTTCGCTGGTAGAAAAAGCCCAGGAACAATTCGACGAGGAAGAAGCTAAAAAACTTAGAAAGAAACTGGCTCAGGACCGTTTCAACTTTAATGATTTTCTAAAGCAGATACAGCAGGTGAAGAAAATGGGTAATATCAAGGATCTGGCATCTATGATACCCGGAATGTCAAAAGCTGTAAAGGACATGGATTTTGATAACGATTCTTTCAAGGGAATAGAGGCTATCATTGGATCTATGACCCCGGAAGAAAGAGATAATCCTTCCGTTATTAACGGGAGCCGCCGTAAACGGATTGCGACGGGTAGCGGCACTTCTATTACAGAAGTTAACCGGCTCATTAAACAATTTGATGATACACGAAAAATGATGAAGAATATTCGCGGAGGAATAAAAAAATGAAGCTAATTGACGGAAAACATGTTTCGGAAGTACTCAGGAAAGAGATCGCATTGCAGGTTGCGGAATGGATTAGCGAATCCGGAAGAAGACCTCATCTGGCAGCTATTCTGGTAGGAACCGACGGCGCAAGTCAGACCTATGTGAACAATAAGGAGAAAGATTGCCGCGAAGTAGGAATCGATTCTTCTGTCTACCGACTTCCCGACTCAATCAGTCAGCAAGAATTACTGGAATGTATTAAGGTGATTAATGAAGACTCCGGGATAGACGGGCTTATTGTACAATTGCCCTTACCTTCTCATATTGATGAGCAGGTAGTAATACAGAACATAAATCCTTCAAAGGATGTAGACGGATTTCATCCGGTGAACGTGGGTCGTATGGTCTTAGGTTTACCGACTTTTCTTTCGGCAACGCCTGCCGGCATTCTGGACCTTCTAAAGTATTATGATATTTCCACCAGAGGAAAAGAATGTGTGATCATAGGAAGAAGCAATATTGTAGGCAGACCTTTGGCCAATCTGCTTTCAAGCAAGGGAGATCCGGGCGATTGTACCGTTACTTTGTGTCACAGCCGTACCCTGAACCTCCAAACCATTTGCCGCCGGGCGGATATTATTGTTACTGCCCTTGGCGTTCCCGGTTTTCTGAAAGCCGATATGGTAAAAGACGATGCTGTTGTCATTGATGTAGGTATAACCAGGGTCCCTGCTCCGGGAACCAAATCGGGGTTCCGTTTGGCAGGGGATGTGGATTTCGACCTGGTTGCTCCCAAATGCAGTTACATTACTCCTGTTCCGGGAGGAGTTGGCCCCATGACACGTGTCTCTTTATTAAAAAATACACTTGCAGCGGCAAAAAACAATAAAAACCAATCATCATTATGAAAAGACGTAATTTTCTTAAGACAGCTTTTCTTGGCACTATTGCCGGAACTGTCGGATTAAGGGCTCCCCGTTTAATGGCTGGGAACGCTTCTGCAGAGGCAGCTGAGGCAAATCCGGCTGCTCTTCCCGATATTGTGGCTGTAATGGGTGGAGAACCGGTCGATTTGTATACAAGGGCCATCGCTGAAATGGGTGGCATGAAACAATATGTTAAACCCGGTATGAAGGTGGTGATAAAACCTAATATTGGATGGGACAAGACTCCCGAGTATGCTGCCAACACCAATCCGGATCTTATTGCTGCTATTGTCCGCGACTGCCGGGCAGCCGGAGCCGCTGAGGTTAAGGTGTTCGATCATACCTGTGACCAGTGGAAAGGATGTTACGAGAACAGCGGGATACAGGATGCGGTAAAAGAAGCAGGAGGAGAGGTCGTCATGGCTCATGAAGAACGTTACTTCCGTGAAGTTTCTCTGCCTATGGGCGTAAGAATGAAAAAAGCGAAAATTCATGAGGCAATCGTCGATTGTGACGTCTGGATTAATGTTCCTGTGCTGAAGAACCATGGTGGGGCAAAGATGACTATATGTATGAAAAATTACCTGGGTATCGTATGGGACCGCCGTTACATGCACTCCAATGACCTGCAGCAATGCATTGCAGACGCGGCAACATACGAAAAACGACCTGTACTCAATATTGTTGATGCCTACCGCATTATGACACAGAACGGCCCTAAAGGACGCACAACGGATGATGTGCAGACCCCAAAAGCTATATTTATGTCCAAAGACATTGTGGCACTCGATACGGCAGCCACCCAGTTCTTTAACCAGTATAAAACCATGACCATTAACGATGCGTCCCATATTGTGCTGGCAGAAAAACACCGGTTGGGCACTACCAATCTTTCCTCTCTGAATATTAAGCGTATCCGTCTATAATGAAGCTCTATACAATTTTAAAATGGACAAGAAGGGTGTTGGCCGTTGCGGTCATCGCGCTGATCACTTATTTTTTTATTTTCTCTTCTGCCAATGCTACCGGTATTTGGGCAGCCCTTTTGAAAGTGCAGTTTATCCCCGGTGTGCTGGGAATCACTACCGGCGGGGCTCTGACGGTTACCGTAATCTTGTTGTTGACACTTCTTTTTGGAAGAGTTTACTGTTCCATACTGTGTCCGTTGGGTATTTATCAGGATATAGTAAACAGAGTCGCCTGGTTTATTAAATCCAGACAAAAAAGACGCACTCACTACAGTAAACCGAATGACGGAATCCGATACGGCATTCTTGCTTTTGTAACCGTATGCGTTGTATTCGGTTTTACTTATCCGCTTGTCTGGCTGGATCCTTACAGCCTTTTTGGAAAAATGGCTGTCAATCTGGGTCGTCCGTTGGTGGCAGGCATTACCGGCGCAGAATATTACACGTGGAGTTGGCCCGCTTTTGCTTTTGCAGCCACGTTTTTTACGTTTATTACGTTGCTGGCGGCTTTCAGGGGGCGATACTATTGTAATACCATTTGTCCGGTAGGTACTTTGCTGGGACTGGTATCCAAAATATCGATGTTCAGGATACAAGTCAATGAAAGCGAGTGCCGTCATTGTCTTTTGTGCGGAAAATCCTGCAAATCTTATTGTCTGGACAGTTCCGGAATAAAAGTTGACCATTCGCGTTGCGTAGTCTGCCTGAATTGCATAGGAAGCTGTAATACTAAAGCGGTTACTTATGCTTTTGCATGGAAAAAGAAAGTGGCGATTGCACGGAAGAAAGAAGAGCCCACGACCGAAAATAAAAGCAGAAGGGCATTTCTTATATCGGCTCTGGGTGCCGGCGTCAGTGCCGGGGCAGGAGTAGTTCTGCTTAAAAGGTTCAAGGGAAAAGCCAGGGTAAAGGTAGGTGCCGGTCTTCCACCGGGGGCCGGAAATCTTGAAAGATTACAGGATAAATGTATTGCATGTCATGCCTGCGTTGCAGCCTGTCCTTCCCATATTATTAAGCCGGCATACGGAGAGCTTGGATGGCAGGGCTTTTTGCTGCCATCCGTGTCGTACGAAAACGGTTTTTGCGGCTTTGAATGTCAAAAATGTCAGGAAGTTTGTCCTTCCGGTGCTTTGCAGCGTATGAGCCTGGAGGACAAAAAACTAACCAAATTGGGTGTGGCCAGGTTTACCCTGGAGAACTGCATTGTTTACAAAGACGGTACCGATTGCGGCGCCTGCGATGAGCATTGCCCGGTGAAGGCGGTTGCCATGATGCCCAGGGAAGGTTCGGATAAGCTGTTTCCTAAGGTCACTCCAAAGGTCTGCATAGGATGCGGCGGCTGTGAATACATTTGTCCCGCAAGGCCAAAGGCTATTGTGGTTATACCTATGGCCGATCAGAGAAGGGCCGATGCGCCGCTCATAGATGTACAAATAAAGGTAGATATAGAAGGATTTGGATTCTGATTCTACTTCGGTCCGGGATGATCCAAAAGTTCAGGCCTTAGCCGTTCGGTACGGCTGAGGCTTTGTTCTTCCTGCCAGGTGCGGATGAGCCTGGGATTTCCACACAGAAGCACTTCAGGAACTTTCCATCCGTTAAACTCGGCAGGACGAGTATAAACAGGCGGTGACAGCAAACGGTCCTGGAAACTGTCACTGAGCGCCGAGGTTTCATCGCTCAGTGCCCCCGGGATGAGCCTGACAACGGAGTCGACGAGCGCAGCGGCAGGGATTTCTCCTCCGCTAAGTACGTAGTTGCCTATGGAGATCTCCCGGGTTATCAAATGTTCCCTTATCCTGTGGTCAATGCCTTTGTAATGTCCGCACAGAATCATAATATTTTCCAGACAGGAAAGACGGTTTGCCATTGGCTGGTCCAGCAGTTCGCCGTCGGGGCTCATATAAATAATTTCGTCGTACGACCGGTCCTTTTTAAGCTTATCCATGAGCGTGAAAACAGGCTCAACCATCAACACCATGCCTGCATCTCCTCCAAAAGGATAATCGTCTACCTGACGGTAACGTCCTTTACCGTACTCCCTGAGATCATGCATGCGGATCTCTACAAGAGACTTGTCCTGAGCTCTTTTAACAATAGAGTGGGAAAAAGGGCTGACAAGGAGTTCCGGAAGAACTGAAATAATATCTATGCGCATCATGCGGCAAAAGTAATCATTATTCGGTTTATTGGACTTTTTGATTACATTTGCAAGTTGAAAATATTATTCCTGAAAAGTACAATGGATCTCGAAATGAACATGTCTGCTCCACAAGAGCAATTCAACGACAATCAAATTCAAGAAAATGAAGTTGTTGAAAATACGCGAAGCGCAGAATCGGTAGATTATTCATCATTTACTATTGTTGAACTGCTGGCTGAGTTTGAACGCCTCATTGAGGCCGAGGATAAGACAGAAATGCATAAAAATGCAGAAATCATTAAGTCTTGTTTTTATAAACTCCTTAAGAAAGATCAGCCCGAACACCCAGAAGACCCGGATCATCCGGAGTCCGCTTCCGAGACATCAGAGGTTTCTGAGACGGCAGAAGAGACGGCTTTCAAAAAGCTGTATGCCAGGTATAAAGTATTACGCGCAGATCTCATGCGCAATATTGAACAACAGAAGGAGAAGAATCTGGAAGAGAAACTGGCTATCATAGAGGATATTAAGAAACTCCTTGAAAAGCAGGAAGATATTAATCATACTTTTCCGGAATTCCGGGCTCTTCAGTTACATTGGAAAGAAGTGGGCCCTGTTCCACTGGCTCGTACCAAGGATGTCTGGGAAACTTATCAGCATTACGTAGAAAAATTTTACGATTACGTTAAGATAAACAACGAACTGCGTGATCTGGATTTTAAACGAAATCTTGAACTGAAAGAACAATTATGCAATAAGGCAGAAGCCCTGATAAACGAACCGGGGGTTATTGCTGCTTTTCATAAACTTCAGAAGTTACATGAAGAATGGCGTGAGATCGGTCCCATTACCAGGGAATTACGTGAGCCACTCTGGGAACGTTTCAAAGCCAGTACAACGGCCATTAACAAACGTCATCAGGATTTCTTTGAAGAACAGAAAAAACAACAAAAGTCTAACCTCGATGCCAAGCTTGTTTTATGTGAAAAAGCCGAGGCTATAGCCAACGAAACTGTAGAGGACGGAAGTAACTGGAATAAACGGGCCAAAGAACTGGAAGACCTTCAGAAAGAATGGCGTACCATCGGTTTTGCTTCAAAAAAAGAAAACCAGAATGTTTACGACCGTTTTCGTGCTGCCTGTGATAAATTTTACGGGGCCAAACGCGAATTCTATGCTTCTTTCAAGAGCGAAATGCAGGAAAATATGGCCAAGAAAATTGCTTTGTGCGAACAGGCCGAGGCCATTAACAAAAGCGAGGAATGGCGTAAAACCACAGATCAGCTGATCAATCTGCAGAAGCAATGGAAAGAAATTGGGCCGGTTCCCCGGAAACAGGCAGAAGTGGTATGGAAACGTTTCCGTGCTGCCTGCGATGAATTCTTTACCCGCAGGGCCAAACATTTTTCCGGCATGGACTCTTCCTATGAAGAAAATCTGGCTGCTAAAGAAGCGCTTCTCAAAGAAATGGACGCTTTCGATAACCAAACCGTTCAGGATCTGGCAGGTGCACTCAGGGATTTACAAACCAGATGGAACGCCATTGGTTTTGTTCCCATAAAGGAAAAAGACCGTGTTCAGACTGCCTATAAGGCATTCATGGATAAACATTTTGGTGACCTCCGTTCACAGGGTTCGGACAGAAGAGGTTCCTACAGAAATAACCGCGGAAAATCGGATGATGCCAGAAACGGTCGCGACAAGCTCATTCAGCGTTTCCGTCAGTTGGAATCGGATATTACCGTATGGGAAAATAATATGGGTTTCTTTGCCAAATCAAAAACTGCAGATAAGATTCTGGCCGACACCCGCAGGAAAATTGAAGAAGCAAGGCAGGAGCTTGCCCAGCTGGAAGAAAAAATCAGGACTTTTGACAAACAGGGAGAATCCAATAATTAGGACTTTTTATGGATAAAAACACTATATGGGCAATATTGCTTATTGGCGCAATCCTCCTTGGTTTCAGTTTCTTTAATTCCAAGGTAACCAAGGAAAAACAAAGAGAAAAATTCGTACAGGATTCCATTGCGTACGTAGAGGCTCAGAAAGCCATTGAACAGGCAGATAAAAATGTTAGTCCGGTGTCTCAGCCGGACTCGTCATCTGTATCCGGTCTTGAGTCTCCCCAAACTGGTGATATATACACAAATTCATTCCTGAATCAGGCCGGTTTGGGCAGTGAGCAGTTTTATACGCTCGAAAACGATAAAATAGCCGTTACTTTCACCAACAAAGGAGGGCAGCCATACAGTGTTCGGATCAAAGGTTTCAAAACGTACAGCGGCGACAGCCTCATTATTTTTGAAGGTCATAACAACCATTTGTCCTTAAATGTTTTTGCCGGTCAACAGATAAAAACATCCGATTTTTATTTTATTCCCGAATCGGTTCAGGATAATAAAATTCAAACATTCACTCTGTATTTTAGTGAAAATGCCTATATTCAGTATGCCTATTTCCTGGAAGAAGAATCCTACCTGCTAAAAATGGATGTTCGTATGGTGGGTATGGACGGGTTTATCCCCAAGAATGTAACACAGTTAGATCTTGACTGGAACGTGGATATACGTCAGCTTGAGAAAGGATTTGCAAACGAAAAAAATTATTCAACTGTTTCATATAAATTTCCAAATACTAAAGATGTTGAAAATCTTGGGCTTAGAAAATCAGATGCGAAGGAATCCCTAAAGACCAAAACCGAATGGGTGGCTTTCCAGCAACAGTTTTTCTCTGCCATTCTTATCTCTGACAATAATTTCCTAGGCGGTGATATTTCGTTCCGTTTTTATGAACCGGAAAACCCGGACACGCTGCTCATGAACTGCCGGACCATTATGCAGATGCCTTACCAGGTAGCTGCAGATCAAAGCATTCCCCTTCAGTTCTATTTCGGCCCCAATGGTTATTATGCCCTTAAGTCCTATGACCGTTCGTTCGAGAAGATAATTCCCATGGGAGGGGCACTGGTTAGCTGGATAAACCGTTTTCTGATTATTCCCACGTTTAACTTCCTGAACAGGTATATGGCCAACTTCGGCCTTATCATATTGCTGATGACTATCTTCATTAAGCTTATAATCACTCCTTTTACGCTCAAGTCTTATATGTCTTCGGCCAAAATGAGAGTGCTTAAGCCCGAGATAGACAAGATCAACGCCAAGTATCCCAAGAAAGAAGATGCCATGAAGAAGCAGCAGGAGACCATGGCACTCTATAAGAAGACGGGAGTGAGTGTTATGGGCGGATGCTGGCCCATGTTACTGCAGATGCCTATCCTTTTCGCTATGTTCCGTTTCTTCCCCGGATCTATTGAATTAAGACAGGAAGGTTTCCTTTGGGCAGATGACCTGAGCGGTTATGATTCCATTCTTGATCTTCCTTTCAAAATTCCTCTCTATGGCGATCACGTCAGCCTTTTTGCCCTGTTAATGGCGCTCTCCATGTTCTTCTATTCCAAGATGAATATGAAACAGCAGGCGTCCAGTCAGCAAATGCCCGGTATGCAGGGTATGATGCTCTATGTAATGCCTATAATGATGCTGGCCGTTTGTAATAACCTTCCCGCCGCGTTAAGTTATTATTACCTGCTTTCCAACCTGATTACCATGCTTCAGACCTTTATCATTCAGAAATTCTTTGTGAATGAAGAAAAACTGTACAAACAACTTAAGGAAAAAGCAGAGAAAGCTCCGGTAGTCAAAAAATCCAAATTTCAGCAACGACTCGAGGAAATGCAGCGCGCACAGCAACAGTCCAGAAGGCGATAATGATAGCTCAGCGGCTTAGACAAATTCATGAAGAAATACCGCCACAAGTCACTCTTATTGCGGTATCCAAGTTCCAGCCGGTAGTATTTCTGAAGGAAGCTTACTTGGCCGGACAGCGTGATTATGGCGAAAACCGCCCTCAGGAAATGGTGCAAAAAATGCCTCTGATGCCGCCTGATGTCCGGTGGCATTTTATTGGACATTTACAGACAAACAAAGTAAGGTTTGTGGTAGGCAATGCAGTGCTTATTCATTCTGTGGACAGCCTGAACCTGCTTACTGCCATTCAGGATCAGGCAGAAAAATTGGGAATCATACAAGATGTCCTGCTTCAGGTTCATATCGCTTTGGAAGATACAAAACAGGGTTTTGAACCCGTGGATTTAGCCTCGGTGCCTGCCTTTTTACCAAACGTCCGGATTTGCGGTCTCATGGGAATGGCCACTTTGACTTCCCAAGCGGAACGTGTACGCACGGAGTTCAGATTGCTCAGAATTTTATTTGAGCAACTTAAACGGGATCGGTATGAAGGAAAGGAACATTTTGCTCATTGTTCTATGGGTATGTCATCTGATTATCATTTGGCCATAGAAGAAGGAAGTACCATGGTACGCATAGGCAGTGCTATATTTCCGCCTCGCCCCGGAAAATAAAGGCGGCGGGCCCGGAAAGCATGACGTTCCTGAAAATCCTGTTATGCGGCTCGTAATCTACCTGCAGATTTCCTCCCTTGGTCTGAATATCCCAATGAGTAAGACCGTTCCCGGTATAAATACCGGCTGCAATAGCCGATGCGGTGGACCCGGTACCGCAGGCCCAGGTTTCGTCTTCTACGCCCCGCTCGAAAGTGCGAACAAACAGGCATCCGTTATCCAGAATCTCAACGAAATTCACGTTGATCCCTTGCGTTCCAAAGTCTTTGTGGGAACGCCAGTATTTTCCCTCGCCGAATACATCGGTGTTTTGCACATCTTTTACGAACTTTACAAGGTGAAGTGAACCCGTGTTGACTATGTAGCTGTCGGTGTCGTAGGTTTTGACCTCAGGAACATCGCGTATTTGCAGTTTTATGATTGAAACATTGTCTTTGCGTTCCAGCACGATCGCTTTATGTGGCCCGTCGACGGCGGTAAAAAGAAGGTTGTCTATGCCCAATCTGTCTGCAAAGGCCGAAATGCATCGCCCGCCGTTCCCGCACATGGTTCCTTCATAGCCGTCTGAGTTATAAAAATGCATGGAAAACCCATAGGGAGCCTCTGTCGGTTCCAGAAGCATAAGCCCGTCTGCGCCTATGCCAAAACGGCGGTGGCAAACGAGTGCGATCTGTCTGTTATCAAGCGTATATTCACCGGAACGGTTATCAATAATAATGAAATCGTTTCCTGCACCGTGATATTTACAAAATGTCAGTTTCATCTATTTGGTATGAAATTTGAGTTATGATGGGTCATAGTATTTTTACAAATTTAAGAGATTAAAGAGATATGAAAAAGAAAATTGCTCTTATTATTTTGTTGACTGCCGTTGTTAGCGTAGGTACTACTCTGACAGTAAATTATTTTACGGGAAAGGGCCAGAATAAGACCCAGGTGTATGACACTGAAAACAGAGAAGCTGTCGTGCAACAAGTATCGTTACCCGAAGTGCTTTATCCTGATTTTACGTATGCTGCAGAAACGGGTGTTAAAGCCGTTGTTCATGTAAAAGTTGTAAAACGGGGCCAGATACAACAGGGACCTCAAAGTTTCTTTGATTTTTTCTTCGGATATGGCAATCCCGACATGCAGCCCCGTGATCAAATAGGTTCAGGATCGGGCGTTATTATTTCGTCCGACGGATATATTGTTACTGCCAATCATGTGATTGACGGTGCCGATGAAGTACAGGTGACCCTCGATGATAACCGTGAATTCGCCGGACGTGTTATTGGGTCCGATCCTGTAACGGATGTTGCTTTGCTTAAAATAGACGGATCCGGGCTGCCTTTTCTGAAATTCGGAAATTCGGACGACCTTCGTCTCGGGCAGTGGGTTATAGCCATTGGCAATCCGTATGAATTGCGTTCCACTATTACGGCGGGTATCGTGAGTGCCAAAGGACGCGCACTCCCATCGTATACGGGTGAATTTAAGATTGAAGCCTTTATCCAGACCGATGCTGCCGTTAACCCGGGAAATTCGGGCGGAGCGCTGGTCAATGCAACCGGGGAACTTGTTGGGATAAACACTGCCATTGCTACCCGCACGGGATCATACTCGGGGTACTCCTTTGCCGTCCCCAGCAGTATCGCTCAGAAGGTAGTCGCCGATATCCGTAAGTACGGTACCGTACAACGTGCACTGTTGGGTATTACCATGCAGGATGTAAACGGAGACCTGGCAAAGGAAAAAAATCTGAAAGAGATCAAAGGCGTATACATTAACGAACTTACAGCCGACGGAGCTGCTCATAAGGCCGGAGTGAAGGAAGGCGATATTCTTATCAAGGTGGGCGATGTAGCCGTGAATTCAGGAACCGCCGTGCAGGAACAGATCAGCAGGCTCAGTCCGGGTGAGAAAGTTACCCTGGTGTTACTCAGAGGGGATAAAGAGGTTACCGTTACGGCTACCCTTCAGAATCAGTCCGGTAATACCGAGATTGTTAAAGAATCCGGAGATATTTCCAATTTCCTGGGGGCGCAATTGCGTCCTGTGGGTAAGGAGTTGAAAGACAAACTAAAAATCCGCTCGGGTATAGAAGTGATGTCTGTTGGTGAAGGTAAAATGAAAGATGCTGGAATAAGGAAAGGATTTGTTATCACTCACGTGAACCAAAAACCCGTATCGAGTGTACAGGAACTGGCCGCATCCGTTCACGGGAATCCGAGAGGGGCCTTAATTGAAGGTAAATATCCCGACGGTTCTGTCTATTATTATGCTTTAGGCAATTAAATTGCTTCTTTTTAACTTTTTTTGAAACTTAAACTGCCCTTTTACGTATAAGAGGGCAGTTTAAGTAACTGTATATATTGCATGAGACAACTAAAAATCACAAAATCGATTACCAACAGAGAAAGTGCTTCGCTAGATAAATACTTGCAGGAAATCGGAAGGGAAGACCTTATTTCAGTAGAAGAAGAAGTGGAATTGGCGCAAAAGATCAGAAAAGGAGATCAGGATGCATTGGAAAAACTAACACGGGCGAATTTGAGATTTGTTGTGTCTGTTGCCAAACAATACCAAAATCAGGGCTTAAGTCTGCCCGACCTTATTAACGAAGGGAACCTGGGTCTTATTAAAGCCGCAGAAAAGTTTGACGAAACCCGCGGATTTAAATTTATATCATATGCCGTATGGTGGATCAGGCAATCCATTCTTCAAGCCCTTGCTGAGCAGAGCCGTATTGTACGTCTGCCTTTGAATCAGGTAGGCTCACTGAACAAGATCAACAGGGCTCTTTCAAAATTCGAACAGGAGCACGAACGGGTACCTTCTCCCGAAGAACTGGCCGAGATTCTCGATATCCCCAGCGAAAAAATTTCCGATACTCTCAGGGTGTCGGGCCGTCATGTTTCTGTTGATGCCCCTTTTATCGACGGAGAAGATAACAGCCTGCTTGACGTCCTGGTGAATAATGATTCCCCGAACGCCGACCGCGGACTGGTGAACGAAAGCCTGAATAAAGAAATTGAGCGGGCATTATCTACTTTGTCTAAGCGAGAAAGAGATATTGTTAAGTATTTCTTTGGAATTGGTATACAGGAAATGACACTGGAAGAGATTGGTGAAGAATTCGGACTTACCCGTGAGCGCGTACGTCAGATAAAGGAAAAGGCCATACGTCGTTTACGCCACAGTGCACGCAGCAAACTCCTGAAAGCTTATCTGGGATAGCCTATGTTGGAAACAATAGGCAACGCTCTACATTCTTTCAGTTCCTGGCTGAATATTCCTTTGTTCATTACACTCATTGGTGGAGGGCTCTTTTTCCTTATTTATTCCCGGTTTGTGCCTTTCCGTTATTACGCCAGGGCACTTAAGAGCCTTCGGATAAAAGATGATAAAGCCGATGGTCAGATCAGCTCTTTCCAGGCCTTGTCTTCTGCTATTGCGGCAACTGTGGGCTTGGGGAACATTTCGGGCGTGGCCGTTGCTTTGACGATGGGCGGACCCGGTGCAATTTTTTGGATGTGGGTGAGCGCCTGTGTTGGCATGGCTACCAAATTTTTTGAAGGCACTTTATCTGTTATGCTCAAGGGCCGTGATTCCGCCGGTCAATTACAGGGTGGTCCCATGTATATGATTACCCAGGGATTGGGTAATAAATGGAAACCGCTGGCTGTGTTGTTTTCTGTATTCGGAATGATAGGCACCTTCTGTTTAATGCAGGCAAATCAACTAACAGAAGCATTGCAGACTGTGATATTTACCCCTGCTGGAGTGGAGAATACCGTCTGGCTTCGTCTGATTGTTGGCGTCTGCATCGCTTTTATTGTTTCCCTGGTTGTGCTGGGAGGTATCAAACGGATAGGAAAAGTGGCCACCCGGATTGTTCCGGTTATGGTTCTGTTTTATTTTTTATTGGTAGCATATATTATTTTGACGAATCTTCCGGTAGTACCCCATGTATTTGCTTCCATTTTTGAAGGCGCTTTTTCCCTAAAGGCTGGTGCCGGTGGACTTGCCGGTTCGGTTATTGTTATTGGAGCCCGAAGGGCTGCTTTTGTTAATGAAGCGGGTGTGGGAACGGCTTCCATGATGCACGGTGCTTCCAGAAATAGTGAACCTGTGCGGGAAGGACTGGTTGCCATGATTGCTCCTTCCATTGATTCGGGGGTGGTATGTACACTCACGGCATTGGCTGTGCTTATAAATGCAGAATATTCGGTTACCAATATGCAGGGGATGCAGCTGGTTATGGAATCTTTTGAAAGATCCATCCCAGGTTTGGGCAGTTATCTTTTGATGGCAGTAGCCATTATTTTTGCTTTTTCGACTATGTTCTCCTATTCATATTACGGCACCAAGTGCACAAATTTTCTTTTTGGAGCCGATAAAGCACATTATTATAATTACCTGTTTCTGGCCACTCTGATCCTGGGAGCCATGATTCCTCTGACTGCTGTAGTGGATATTATTGACATAGCCTATGCCTTTATGGCTTTTTGTACGGTATTTACAATGTTACTATTATCGCCCAGAGTTCGTACTGCCGCCAAAAAATATTTTCAAAAATGATGTTGGAAGAAATAATTATACATTCACTGGAAAAAGCCGTGAATGCTGTTTATGGCGTTGAGCCTCAAAAAGAAATGTTGCAAGTACAGGCAACGAGAAAAGAATTTGAAGGAGATTTGACGGCAGTAATGTTCCCCTTACTTAAGCTTAGCAGGAAGTCTCCCGAACAGACGGGACAGGCCATTGGGGAATGGATGCTTGCCAATGAATCCAGAATTGAGAGTTTCCAGGTGATCAAAGGTTTTCTGAATCTGAAAATGTCTTCTGAATACTGGAAAGATCAACTCAGAGAGATTGAACGATCCCGTGAATACGGCTTCGCGTCTGACTCGGGTAAAACCATTGTGATAGAATTTTCTTCTCCAAACACAAACAAGCCGCTTCATCTTGGGCATGTCAGAAATAATCTTCTGGGCTGGTCGGTTTCCCGGCTTATGGAAGCCAATGGTCACAGGGTTATACGAGTGAATCTGGTTAACGACAGGGGAATACATATTTGTAAATCCATGCTTGCCTGGCAAAAATACGGGAACGGCCAGACTCCCGCTTCTACGGGAATGAAAGGCGACCATCTGGTAGGCGATTACTACGTTCGTTTTGACAAAGAGTACAAAGAGCAGGTCAGGCAGCTGATGCGCGGGGGGATGGAACAGGAAATAGCAGAACGCGAGGCTCCCCTTATGAAAGAGGCACAGGAGATGCTGGTAAAATGGGAACAGGGCGATTCTGCGATCCTGTCCCTGTGGAAAACCATGAACGGATGGGTTTATGACGGCTTTGAGTCTACATATAAAAGAATGGGAGTTTCGTTTCATAAGACCTATTATGAATCAGAAACCTACCTTCTTGGAAAGGAATTAGTGGCGGAAGGTTTAAAAAAAGGTGTTTTTTACAGGAAAGACGACGGTTCGGTCTGGTGTGACCTTACCCCGGACGGGCTGGATCAAAAATTATTGCTACGGTCAGACGGCACATCTGTATATATGACACAGGACCTTGGAACTGCTGCCAGGCGTTACGATGAATACCGTTTTGATTCGCAAATATATGTTGTAGGAAACGAACAGAATTATCACTTTCAGGTACTGAAGCTCATACTTAGGAAGCTGGGTTTTCCGTGGGCAGAAAACATCATTCACCTTTCTTACGGGATGGTTGAGCTTCCGGAGGGGAAGATGAAATCAAGAGAAGGAACGGTAGTTGACGCCGATGATTTGATGGACAATATGGTGATAACAGCCCGTGAAACGTCACTTGAGCTGGGGAAACTGGAAGACATGACCCCCGGGGAACAGACAATCCTTTTTGAAACGCTAGGTATGGGGGCCTTAAAGTATTTTATCCTCAAGGTCGATCCCAGGAAAACCATGTTGTTTGATCCGCGGGAATCAATTGACTTTAATGGCAATACAGGTCCATTTATACAATATACTTACGCCCGCATCTGTTCCATATTGCGCAAGGCCATTGAATTGGGTTATCAACCCGAAATGTGTGACAAGCCAATGATAGAAAAAGAGTTAAGACTTGTTAAACTGATGACGCAATATCCTCAGGTGATCAAGGATTCAGGCGTCGCTTATTCTCCCGCGCAGGTAGCCAATTTCTGCTTTGAGCTCGCTAAGGAATTCAACCAGTATTACCATGAGACATCTGTGCTAAAGGAAGAAGATCAGTGTGTTAGAGCACAGCGGCTGGTGCTGTTAAAGCAGGTGGCAAAGCTCCTTGAATTGTCAATGAATATCCTTGGTATTATTTTACCCGAAAAGATGTAATTTGGAATTAAAAAAATGTTGTATTATTGCAGCTCAATTCTGAATTTGTTTTTGCGAAGATGACGATAAAAAACACTCCGGCTCATAAGCCCCTGACTACAAAAAAGAGATTGGCAATCAGCTATTCAAACATGACTCCCCAACTAATGGATATCTGGAAGGAGAAGTATCCCCGCGGATATGCAGATTATATGGAAGATATCATGAAGGTTGATAAAGCCGACGGCTCTTTTTTCTATGCTGTTACACTTGAAATTCCCGATGCTATATATCTTGTTAAAGTAGAAGTTAAGATAGACGATTACGACGAGGTGGAAAAAGATATCTTTGGAGGTAGTGACGATCTTGCAGGGGACGATGATGGAGCTGAATTCCCCGACACGGAGGACTCAAATTTTGCAGATGCAGAAGAAGATATGGACGAAGATTAGGCAGTGGCCCGAGGCCACCCTTTTACTGGTTCTTGCTCTGATCATCGGGCTTTTCAGCGGTCTGGCCGCTGTTTTGCTTAAAGTCTCCATTCATTATATTAAAGATCTTCTTACTTCTCATGTAAACATTCAGATCGAAAGTCTGACGTATTTCCTGTTGCCGGGGCTGGGCATGCTTATTACCCTGGTTTTTGTGAGATATGTGATAAAAGATTCCATTTCTCACGGTGTCACCAGGGTATTGCAATCTATCTCAAGAGACAAATCGGTTATAAGATCCCATAACTGCTATTCTTCTTTGCTTGCCAGTGCTCTGACCATTGGCTTTGGAGGTTCCGTGGGAGCCGAAGCTCCCATCGTTTATACCGGTGCGGCAATAGGTTCCAATGTGGGACGTAAACTGGGGCTGAACTACAGAAGTGTGACGCTGCTGGTTTGCTGCGGTGCGGCGGCTGGTATTGCGGGTATTTTTAAAGCGCCTTTGGCCGGTGTGCTTTTTTGTCTTGAGATCCTGCTGTTCAATCTTACCATGGGATCTATTCTCCCGTTGCTCG
>Ga0265297_10004901_pt1 | contig 21143 bp, 19 predicted proteins | sample Munlanlwell13791_FD_192502 | JGI IMG/M metagenome (GOLD analysis project Ga0265297, IMG submission 192502) | Leachate microbial communities from a municipal landfill in Southern Ontario, Canada - Leachate well 137-91 | ecosystem: Engineered > Solid waste > Landfill > Unclassified | place...
TCACTGATTGCCGTAAAAAAAGAAGACACAGAAACGGCAAGGCGCCGATAGAAATTGCCGGCGCAGACATTACAGGAATCGATTGCTTAAAGTTGTAAAATAGCAGTCGCAAAAGGGGACGCTACCTTATTGAGAATTACCCATATTAGTTCAGATTGACAATAATGCTTTTGTGATGTATATTGGAGGCAACAACTTAATAAATTTTTTTAGACCGGGTTATAGAAAAAAGACCTGGGCGTTTTCCATTTATGGAAATTAGAAATTGGATATTTGAAATTAGGGATTGGAATTATAAAATTATATTTATATTTTTTCATTTTCCTAATTTCCAGTTTCTAATTTCTAATATCTAAAAACATATGACTAACAATCAATCCCGCTCCGCGGGAGAATTTATACAAATTCGTGGTGCACGCGAGCACAACCTCAAAAACATTGATCTGGATTTGCCGATCAATGATTTTGTGGTTATCACAGGAGTTTCCGGTTCAGGCAAATCATCTTTGGCTTTTGATACATTATATGCCGAGGGTCAGCGCCGTTATGTTGAAAGCTTGTCAGCTTATGCCAGGCAATTTTTGGGTATTATGAATAAGCCAGATGTTGATTCTATCAAGGGCTTATCACCAGCGATTTCCATTGAACAAAAATCAACTTCCAGAAACCCTCGCTCCACTGTTGGCACGGTGACAGAAATATATGACTATATGCGTTTGCTTTTTGCCAGAATTGGCCAGCCCCATTGTCCTAAATGCGGTAAGGAAATCGCGTCACAAGATGTGCAGACAATATTTGAGCGGGTAATTAAAGAGGCCGAGGGTAAAAGCGTAGAAATTTTATCTTCTTTGGTACGTGGCAGAAAAGGCACTTATGAAAAAATGTTTGAAAATTTATTTAAACAGGGTTATTCCAAAGTCAGAGTGAATGGCAAAGAATATATTTTGCCTGCTCGAATTGAGCTGAATAAATTTGAAAAACATGAAATTGAAATTGTGGTTGATTCTTTTAAAGTCACCAAAGAAAATCAAAGCCGTCTTTTTGATTCCTTGGAAACAGCAGTTGATATTTCCCAGGAAGGAATTATCATGATTAAAATTAATGGTAAAGAAGTTTTATTTAATACTAAATTAGCCTGTGCAAATTGTGGCATTAACTTTGAAGAAATTCAGCCACGCATGTTTTCTTTTAATTCACCTTATGGCGCTTGCACAGAATGCCATGGCTTGGGCGGAATTTTGGAATTTGCCGAGGACTTGATTATTCCCAACCACGAACTTTCTATAATGGAAGGCGCAATCGCGCCTTGGAAAAAACAGGTTTTTGGTTTTGTGGGTCAAAAAGTTGAGGCTCTGGCCAAACATTATAAATTTGATCCGGAAATTCCCTGGAAAAAATTGCCAAAGAAAATTCAGGATGTGCTTTTATATGGTTCTGAAGAAAAAATTGATTTTGAATTAAAGTCCCGCACTTCTGAGGCTGAATATGCTTGGCAAGGATATTTTGAAGGCATTGTACCGCAATTGGAAAGATTGTATAAGCAAACTGAATCAGAAGAACGCCGCCAGGACATGGCGCGTTATATGCGCTTTAATGATTGTCCGCTTTGCCATGGCCAAAGATTAAAACCTGAAAGTTTGGCAGTAACAATTGACAAGTTTAATATTTTTGAAGTGACCGAGTTATCAATTAAAGATTGTTACAGTTTTATTGAACAGTTAAAATTAAAACCTCAACAGCAAGAAATTGCCAAGCAGATTTTAAAAGAAATTAAGTCGCGCTTAACATTTATGATTAATGTTGGCTTGGATTACTTAACTTTGGGTCGTTCAGCCAGTACTTTATCTGGCGGCGAAGCGCAAAGAATTCGTTTGGCAACACAGATTGGTTCTGAACTGCGTGGAGTTTTGTATATTTTAGATGAACCCTCAATTGGCTTGCATCAGCGCGATAATAAAAAATTAATTGCGACTTTAAAACAATTGCGTGATTTAGGAAATACTGTGATTGTGGTTGAGCATGACAAAGAAACAATGGAAAGCTGTGATTATTTAGTTGATATTGGGCCAGGCGCTGGCATTCATGGCGGTAAAGTTGTGGCTGAAGGTACATTGGAACAGGTAAAAAAAGTTAAGGACTCATTGACTGCGCAATATTTAAATGGTTTTAAAAGAATTGAAGTGCCAAAAAAACGCAGACCCTGGGTTGATTATCTGGAAATTTTTGGGGCCAAAGCCAATAATTTAAAACAATTGCGCGTGAAATTCCCTTTGCGTGTTTTAACCTGTATCACTGGTGTGTCTGGTTCTGGCAAATCAACTTTGATTAATGAAACATTATATAAAGAGCTGGCTAAGCGCTTATATCATTCCAAAGAATTACCAGGCAAGCATGAAAAATTAACCAATGTGGGTTTTATTGATAAGGCTATTATTATTGACCAGTCGCCGATTGGACGCACACCGCGTTCTAATCCTGCGACTTATACCAAGATTTTTACTGATATCCGCGATATTTTTGTGCAAACACCAGAAGCCAAAGTGCGCGGCTATAAGCCCGGCAGATTTAGTTTTAATGTGCGCGGCGGACGCTGCGAAAATTGTGAAGGTGATGGCGTGATTAAAATTGAAATGCATTTTTTGCCAGATGTGTATGTGCAGTGCGAAAAATGCAAAGGTAAGCGCTATAACCGTGAAACCTTGGAAGTGCATTTTAAAAATAAAAATATTGCTGATGTTTTGGCCATGAGCGTGGAAGAAGCCCATCAGTTTTTTATTGATATTCCTTTAATCTCGGATAAACTGCAATTACTAAAAGATGTGGGTTTGGGATACATAAAATTAGGCCAGCCAGCCACGACTTTATCTGGTGGCGAGGCGCAACGCATTAAGTTAGCCAGTGAATTAGGCAAAAGAGCAACTGGCAAAACTTTATACATTTTAGATGAGCCCACAACTGGTTTGCATTTTGATGATATTAAAAAATTACTGGAAGTTTTAAATCGTTTGGTTAATAAGGGCAATTCCGTGATTGTGATTGAACATAATTTGGATGTGATTAAAACCGCTGACTGGATTATTGATTTGGGTCCAGAGGGGGGTGATCAAGGTGGGCAAGTTGTTGCAGAAGGAACGCCAGAGCAAGTATCAAAAAATAACAATTCTTATACTGGCCATTTTCTTAGAAAAATTTTAAAATTTTAAGCCCGAAGGCCTGTCGCTCGCGAGCGACAGGCCGAAGGCGGCGATGCTGGTGGTGAAATTATTGCCGAAGGGACGTCGCTCGCGAGCGACGTCCCGAAGGCACGCCAGAACAGGTGGCGAAAGTGGCGGGGAGTTATACAGGACAGTTTTTGAAAAAATTAGTGAAATAACCCAGCCCTTCGCGAAGGGCTGGGTTTAATAAAAAAACCGCCAAGTTTTACCTTGGCGGGTTGGTTTGTTTATTTTTTAGCCTTTTGGATCCTAAATTCTTTGATCCTTTCAGCTAATTCAATAATAGCGTCAGGATCCTCACCCTTAAGATATATTCCGACAGCTTCCATTTCTCTGGCCTCTATTTCGGCTTTAACATCTGCATAATAAGCTGCCGTTTCTTCTGGAGTGAGAATCTTTACAAATGTGGTAATGCCTTGTTCATCATTATGGCAAATAAATATTTTGCCAATACGTTCCCTTTCAATTGATTCGAGAGAGCATAGCTCGTTGCGTATTTCGCTAACTAAAGATATTTCGCTACGGCTATTTTTGCCTTCATAAGGATGACCAGAATCACTACGATCATAAAAGCTAATTTTGACCAGCTGATCATTTGCCAACCCAGTGATAATTTGAGGCAGATCTTTATACTGGACTTCATGAAACTCGAGATTAGAAATCTTTTTCATCGTAATCTCCTTTTTCTACTGAGAGTTTTAAAGTTCAATCCTACTTCTGTAGGTTTGTGTCCTCTGTTTCAATTCACCTTATTTAAGATGAAGTGAATTTAGGAGGGGAGCAATTGCTTGTTCCCCATATTATCCCCCCCTTTACTCGAGATTTAGAATTTTGGCAAATTCATGAATGGTATCACGCTGGGTCTTTCTCAAGATTTCACATCGGGGATGATCAGGCGAAAAATAAAAGTAATTATTATCTTCATTAAGAAAATCTCTAATTACTTTTACGGTTGCTTTAGAAATTCTAATGTTTTCCCTGATTAATGGACTGCCATGCTCTTTATCGTGAGACGCGCCACCACACATCCAGAGTCCAAAAATCTGTGAGTTTTTTTTGTTAAAATGGACAATATTCCTGAAACAATATGTTTTGATGCCTTGAAAATCTATAAGAATAGCAACTTCTATTTCCTTCATTTTAGACTCCTTTTTTTCTTGAGTTTTAAAGTTCAAACCTACATCTGTAGGCAAGCTATTCTTTTAGCTTATATTCCAGTATAGCACATTCTAGTAATCTTGTCAAGAGTTTATGATGATAAAATGGCAAAATATTGCCTAGTAAAATCAGCTATTTACAAATATTTTGATAAATGTTATGATAAAAATATACTAAATTATTATGTTTATCAAAAATGCTTGATGAAAAGCAAAAATCAAAACTAAGCAAGAATTTAACCTCTTTAGGTCTGTCTGAAAAGGAATCCTTGGTATATTTAGCATTGATTGAATTAGGTGAAGTTGGTAGCTCAAAAATCATTATACATACAGGTTTGCATGGTCAGTATGTTTATGATGCTTTAAATAAATTAGAGGAAAAGGGCTTAATTCAGCATATTATTAAAAATGGCAGGAAAAAATTTATTGCGAAAAGCCCTAATATTCTCGTTAATCTGATTACCAGGCAACAACTACTTGCCCAGGAGACTGCTAAAAGATTGGCAGAACTAGCTGTTATGCCCGAGGAGCAAAAATCAGAAACATTTGCTGGCGCTGAATCATATGTGGCTAATGAATTTGAATTACTTAATAATACTGAAGATAATAATCAATTATTAATTATTGGCGGGAAAGGTGATCATTTTGCCGCTGAAATGGGTGAGGGTTTAAAACAATATGAAAAAATCCGGGTACAGAAAAAAATTATTATAAGATACATTGGCAGCCAGGAACAAAAGGAAGAATTAGAGAATTTAAAAAAATCCAGAAAATATTTTGAATATAAAATACTGCCCGGATTATTTACTGGCTTGGTCAATACCAATATCTGGCCTGAAACAATTAATTTTAATATTTATGGAAGTCCAGTTACCAGTTTTGTGGTTTATAATAAAAAAATTGCTCAAGGTTATCACCAGTTTTTTGAAGTTTTATGGAAAATGGCAAGTTAAAAATCAGTGAAATAAAAAAATCGCCCCCCGCGCCGCGGGGAGCGGTTTTTGATTTTTGGTGTATAATTAAGGTATGAAAAATAAATTAATAACTTTTCCCGAAAATATTATTTTTGTCTCTTCAAGAATTGCTGGCTGGGAGAAAATTTTTTATCCCTCAGGTTTTGATTTGAAAAAGATTAAAAAGCTCAAAGACTGGGGCAATCCTTACGCCAAGGAAATATTTCTGTCCCTAAAGTGGTTTCGTGATAAAAAACTGATTAAATTATACAATTTTTGTTTAATGCCACACCACCTACACTTTATCTGCAAAATGAGCGGTAAATATAATTTGAACAAATTTTTAAAAGAATTTCATAAATACACGGCCCATAGAATTTTAGATCTAGCAGAGAAATTAGAGAATTGGGAATTATTAAACCACTTTGCCAAAAGAAACAATAAAGACGACCGCAAACACTTGATTTGGGAGAGCTGTGTTGGTAATGTGTTAGAAACAGAGCCTGACATCTGGCGGGCAATTGATTATATTGATTATAATCCAGTCGCCAAAGGCTGGAATTTGGTGGAAAATTTTGCTGATTATCCTTATTCCAGCGCTTGTTTTTACTATAAAGGAGAAAAACCCCTGGTTGAGATTGATAATCTTTTTGAGACCGAGGATTGAAAATCTTTCCTACCCCTCACCCGAAGGTGTCACACCGAGGTTGAACTCTTTGACCTCGGTCGGAGACCTTCGAGGGGTAGGGAGCCGAGGAAAAAGACCGAGAGTTAAAATACTTTTCTCCCTCTCCGCGCAGGTGTCTCACCGCGCTGAAATTTGGGAAAATCGGGCTTTGGTTCTTGGTAGAGAGAAGAAAGAAAAATATGAACCTAAATTACAAAAAATTTAATCTCCCCCACAAACCTGGCTGTTATCTGTACAAGGATAAAAACAACCAGGTGATTTATGTTGGCAAGGCCAAGGATTTGCAGAAAAGAATTAGTCAGTATTTTGTGAAAAAAGAATTAGATCCCAAGACCCGACTTTTAGTGAAAAATATTGCGGATGTGGAATTTATTACCACTGATAATGAGGTTGAGGCCTTGCTTTTGGAACAAAGTTTAATTCACCAGTACCAGCCAAAATATAATATTGATCTGCGCGGTGATATTCGTTATGCCTACATTAAAGTTACTGATGAAAAATTCCCGCGCTTGATCACGGCGCGCAAAATTGATAAACACGGGCGTTTTTATGGTCCCTACACTGAAGGTTCAGCGCGCCGCATGATTTTAAAAACCCTGGGTGATATTTTTAAAATCCGCACCTGCAATCAAATGCCCAAAAAAGTTTGTTTGCAATATCATATTGGCCGCTGCTCTGGCCCTTGCCAGGGTTTTATTTCTGAACCAGATTATTTATTTAATATTAAAAACGCTGAACGTCTTTTAAAAGGCGAAACCAAGGATATTATAGCCGACTTAAGTCGGCGCATGACTTCCGCTTCCGCTAAGCAGCAATATGAACTGGCCAAAAATTATCGCGATCAGATTAGGGCTGTGAAATTAATTGAGGAAAAGCAAAAAATTGATGTGCCGAAAAATTTTGATCAGGATGTGCTCAATTGGCTTGTGGTTGGCAACAGAATTTATTTTCAGTTGTTTAATATTGATAAGGGTGTAATTACCTCGCGCCATAAATTTACTTTTACAAATTATACTGGCGTAGCGGAAGATTTTATTAAGCAATATTATTCTATAAATTTTATCCCCCGGGAAATTATAATTCCAGAAAAGTTGGAAGAACAAAATTTAATTACCAAATATCTCCAAGAAACTAAAGTGAAAAAGTTTACCGTGTCATATATGCCACGCGTTGATTTGACTGTGCCAGTCAAAGGTGAGAAATTAAAACTTTTGGAATTAGTGAAAAATAATCTGGAAATAAATTTGGGACTTGAGCCCGGGGTTGTTGATCTGCAAAGCCAATTAGGTTTAGCAAAATTGCCTAGGGTAATTGAATTTTTTGATGTTTCCACTTTGCAGGGCAAATATAATGCCGGCGCCATGATCCAAATGACTAATGGCAGATTTAATAAAAATGAATACCGCAAATTTAAAATCAAATGGTCAGAGGCGCAAGATGATTTTGCCATGATTTATGAAATTGTGTTGCGCAGGTATTATCGTTTAGTTAAAGAAAAAAGTAAAATGCCGGATTTGATAGTAATTGATGGCGGCCGCGGGCAATTAAATTCAGCATTAAAAGTTTTGCGAGAATTAAAATTATCTTTAGATGTTTGTTCTTTGGCGAAAAGAGAAGAGGAAATTTATTTGCCTGATAAAACTCAACTTTTGAAAATGGAAAAAAAATTAGCCGGGTTAAAGCTTTTAATTAAAGGGAGGGATGAGGTGCACAGGTTTGTGATTAAGTATCATCGGCAGTTGCGGAAGTTAAAATAACCCGCCTTCGCTTTTTCGAGCTTCGGCGGGTAAAGAAAAATCACGCCCTTTTGTAGGCGTGATGTGGACTGCTTTAGGCAGCTTTTTTGTGTAGTTTGTCTTTAATTCTTCTGCCCTGTTCTGTTTTTATAAAGACAAAATATGATTCAGGATGTACTGTCCTGAGAACGAGGAAACATTCCTTGCGCATTTTGGGCATGACTTTGCTTGGATGAAAGCCGAGACTGTTGATTTTTTCATTTATTTCATACCCGAAAAAAATTTTTTCATTGCCTTGGAATTCATACTCTTCAAGTATATTACAAAGTTTTTTGGCAATGTCTTCAAGATATGGATCTTGCTTCTTTTTGAGTCCGATTGGTTTGCCTTGAGTTCCTTTTTTAATTGTTAGAATGGCCTTATCAATCTTGCTAATCTTTTTCATTCTTTCACCTCCTGTGGCACTTTGTGCCTTGGTTTTTTTCAATTTAGCATTGTTTATGAAAAAAATCAACTCTGCGCCGATCCTGGTGCGGGGTTAATTTTAAATATATTTATTCATCTTCTTTCATTTCTTCAACCTTGGCAAGTTCCTCTTCCTCTTTAATTTTTTTCTCATCTTCTTTGGCAATTTCTGACAGTGCCTCGCCAGCCACCTCAGCTTTGATTAATTCTTCGCTTTTCTTTTCCTCTGCAGTTAATGCGCCACAGCAATCAGCGGAAAATTTTCCCGAACCGCAAAAACAGACTTTTCTCAAGTTTTCATCGCAGGTTGGGCACATCCCTGCGCCGCTGGACTCAAAGCCGCAAAATGGACAGACATATTTTTCTTCTATCATTATTTTTTTGATTAGGAATTAGGCTTATACATATTATATAACAAAAATTGGAATATAAAAAATTCTAGGGTTGACAATTTCCAAAAAACATGTTAAAGTTCTCGTAATTAGGGGAATTTAATTTATAATGAAATTTATGAAAAAAATACTAATTATATTACTGCTTAATTTTATTGCCATTTTTTTAATGGGCAATTTTGCATTGGCCGCAACTATTGATCCCGGGTTTCAAGTAATTGAACAGCCCTTGGGTATGGGCACAAAAGATGTTAGAATAGTAGCAGCGCAATTGATTAATACTTTTGCCGGCTTGCTAGGACTTTTAACTGTGTTGGTAATTTTATTTGGCGGTTTTACCTGGATGATTTCTTTTGGAGATGAAGAAAAAGTCCAAAAAGCAAAATCTACTCTGACCTCAGGCATAATTGGTTTAATTATAATTTTTACTTCTTATTCAATTGCCAATTATATTTTTACCACCATATTAAGCGCGACCTAATTGGCCGAGGTGGCGAAACTGGTAGACGCACTGGATTCAGGTTCCAGCGCCGTAAGGCATGCGGGTTCAAATCCCGCTCTCGGCACTATGGAGTTTCCCGCGAGGCGGAATCCCGCTTCGCGGGACAAATCCTCTCCTCGGCACATTGGCTATGGCCAGCAAAGGCTGATAGACACGTCCCGCAGGGCGGGATAATAGCAATATCATGAGAGTTCAAATCTCTCTGTCCCCACCAGGTAAATTTAAAATTAAAAATGCAAAATGCAAAATTACAATGCAAAATCCAAAATTTTTAATTTAAAACTGCAATTTTTAACTTTCAACTTTAAATTTTAAACTTATTGGGCGGGTGTAGCCGAACTGGCATAGGCGCTTGCCTTAGGAGCAAGTGGGAGCAATCCCGTGGAGGTTCAAGTCCTCTCACCCGCACTAAATTTTTTTATGAAAGAAACATTTTCTTCTATTGAAAAAAAAGAAAAAGAGCCAGGGCAGACTAAAGTTGAAGTGGATTTTATTCGCCATGGTAAAAGTTCATATACTGAACAAGGCCGAGATTTAACACCAGAAGGAGAAAAACAAGTTTTGGCAAGCGCAAGAGAAATAATTGAAAAAATTAATCCTACTAAGGAAATAGTAGTTTTATTAAGTTCTCCGGCAGCCAGAGCCCAAGGTTCTGCAGAAATCATTACTGGATTAATGGAGGAAAAAGGAATCGAGATTTATAAAAGAGGAGTTGTAAGTTCAATGAGGAATTTTGACCAAAAAGATAATAAGTATCTTGAGGGATTATGGCAAGACGCTGAAAAAGCTGGAGTATCTGCTGACCAAATTTATGCAAAACATCCAAAATATCAGGACATGAATGAAAAATTTGAGACTCAAGGAGAAGTAAGGAAAAGAGCAGCCAGGGTTTTTAATTGGATTAGATATCTGGCTGAACATGCCAAAAAGACAGACAAGACCATCCATATCATTGGGGTGAGCCACTTTGAATTTCTTAATCCGATAATGGAAGATCTATTTGATTTTAAAGTGGAGGAAGGCAAGGGTATTACTTATGGTGAAGATTTAAGGATCAGGTTTGATTTTGCTCGTCAGTCTAAAAAATTAGCTATTTCAGCCGAATTTAGAGGGCAGAAAAAAGACAATATTATTTTTGATAAAAAAACCAGGAAATTTATTATTGAAAAATAAAATGGACTCAATTTTTGACCCCAAAATTTTACAACAATTATTTAAAGCGCAATTTAAAATTGAAACTAATGTTTCGGAATTATATTTTACTTCGAAATATGTTTATAAGATTAAAAAACCAGTAAATCTAGGCTTTGTTGATTTTACAAATTCTAAAAACCGCAATAGCATGACGCTCAAAGAATTTAAGATCAATAAAAAAATTTCTCCCAAAATATATTTAAAGCTCATACCGATAAAGATATATAAAAATAAAATAATATTAAATGGCAAAGGCAGGATTGAAGAATATGCAATTAAAATGATCAGGCTGCCTCAAGCTGGCGAGCTGACAAATTTACTAAAAAAGAAAAGGATAAATAAAAATTTAATTGCCAGCCTGGCCACAATATTTGCTCAATTGCATGCAAAATTTAAACCCCATAGTTTAGATGCTAAATATGGCGAGTATAAGATTATAAAACAGAATTTTGATCAGGTTTTAAGACTAATAAAAAGTGATGCTTTTCCTATTTTTATCTCTAAAAATGACTTTGAAAAATTTTCTTCCGTTACTTTGTCTTTTTTAAAATCTCTACAGCCAGTTTTTAAGCAAAGAATCCAAAAACACAGGATTCAGATGATCCATGGAGATTTACATTCAGAAAATATATTTATTTATAAACAAAAGCCAGTAATAACAGATGCTGTTTTGCCAATTGATAATTGGATTTATGGAGATGTGGCCATTGATGTTGCTGCTTTAGCTATGGATTTGGATGCTTATGGCTTTAAAAATTTTTCAGATCTGTTTGTAAGTTTATATGCGCAAAAAAAGCATGATGCGACGCTGGAAAAAGTAGTCCCATTTTATAAAATTTCCTGGGCAGCAATAAGATTTTGGGTAAATTCTCTGGCTGCAAAAAATAATAAGCGTGAAGCTTTGCCCAAGGTAAAATTATACAAGAAAATTTTATTAGAGTATCTTTCTAAGATTTAAATTTTATGAAAATAATTTGGGTAATTGTCAGTTGCAATACAACTAATGAGGCCAAGAAAATCGGCCAGGAACTTTTAACTCAAAGACTAGCTGTTTGTTTTGAAATTTTACCCCGCCTAGGCGCGTGGTTTTTTTGGCCACCCAAGAAAAACAAGATAGAAACTGCCAAGGGCTGTCTTTTAATAATGGACACATTGCCCCAATATTTTCCTGAAATAGAAAAAGTTGTAAAAAAATTACATAGCGATAAAACACCTTTTGTCGGTTCAATTGAACTAAAAAATATTAATATCAAATATGTTAAATGGCTAAAGGGGGAATTAAAATAAATTTTAAATATATGGCTGAAGTTAAAATTTTAATTGAAGGATTTACAACCGCTGATTCTAAAGAACAAGGTGAAGAAAAAACTTCTCCAACCATTACTTTGGTTAGGGATGGTGATATTATTATGATTGTTGATCCTGGAGTGGTGGAAAGTCAGGATTTAATAATTGAAAAACTTAAAAAGGAAGGTTTGAGCGTTAATGATATTAATTTTGTCTGTCTGACTCATTCACATATTGATCATTTTAGAAATATTGGCATGTTTCCAGAAGCAAAAACTTTGGAATATTTTGGCCTGTGGGATAAAAATACGGTTGAGGATTGGCAGGAACAATTTAGTCAAGACATTAAAATCATAAAAACACCCGGACATAATTATGATAGCATCACGCTTTTAGTTAAAACAGAAATTGGTATTATAGCTATTTGCGGTGATGTTTTTTGGAAAGAAAATTATCCAGAAACAGATCCATATGCAACTGATAATGATAAGCTGGCAGAAAGCAGAAGGAAAGTTTTAGAACTGGCTAATTATGTTATTCCAGGCCATGGGAAAATGTTCAAGGTTAAAAAATAAACAAAAGATTTTTGTATTGTTTGCAGATTTGACTAAAACAAAGGAGGGGATTATCCTAATGATAGGATTATCATAAAAGTATAATTTATTGAATAAACACTATATATGTTGACACCCGAAGATATCAAAAATTTAACAGAATACCAAAAGGAAATTTTTGTAACAAAAGAAGATTTTAAGCGCTTGGAAGGAAAATTTGATGATTTACTGGCTTCTGTTGATAATTATGCTAAAAAAGCCAACGATTATTATCAGGAAATGGTTATGATGAATCAGAAACTTAACCGCCATGAAAAGTGGATTTTGCAGATTGCTGACAAGCTTAATATTAAGCTGGAATATTGATTTTAATTTTTTATTTTATAGATGTTACAAAGCAGAAATTCGCGTGATTTCTGTTTTTTTTTAATTTCAATGATTTTTAAAGCAGAAATTTATTGTCCCTCCAGAGGCGGGTCGGCAAATTAATAAATTTTTTTAGCATGATTTCTCGCGCTTTTTTTTGTTTGACAATCATAATCTCTTGAATTATGATAAGAAAAACAATTCACAAGGAGGTGAAACATGGATATTGTTGTGAAACGTTGTGTGGCGAGAACCTTTATGTGTTCTATTTCTCCTTTCAGTCATGCGCGTGTGGCAGTTCCGGTTGCAAAAAGGGAAATCGTTAAAGAAAAGATTCATAAAGATGCAATTGGCTACTATTTTTGTGACGAATTGACCATGTAGATTGAATACAAGGGTAAAATGATGGTGTTTAAAGCTGATGAAGTTGACAGGTCTCCAACCCATTATTTCAAAAATCGGGCGCTGATTTTTTCGCGTGGAAAAGCTAAGCGCCATCATCGCTTAGACCTGTTGAACTACATGGACTTTTACATGTGTGATCAGGTTGTTGATTTGGTCAGTAGCTGGGATCAAATCTGGGAGGTAGGGAAAGACGCGATTTTGGAGGATTTCTAAGCAGTCCAAGGTCAATAGTTAAAATCACATAATAAAGGCTCTTAAATGGAGCCTTTTTTTATACGTATGAAAATAATAAAATTTTCCAAAATTACAATATTAAAAATTGTTAGGAATTAAACGCAGAAGTTGTTTGGGTTGTTTTTTAAAATTTTTATCTAATGTTAGCCTCATATGCTGTTATCTGTTTTGTAATATTTGTAGCCTATTTGTAATTTTGTAGGCGCCACTTGACAGCTTTTATAAGTATGTATATAATGATGTTATCTGTTATCCATAATTATCTATTATTTTTGCGTATGGAAACAAAATTATTAATCTTAAAAAAACCAAGCGGTTGATTGACTTGTATTTTTAAGTCGCGCAAGACCGCTGGTAAGGCGGTTTTTTTAGTTCATTGAGACTTTAATTTTTTAGACAATCCATAATCTGCAATCTGAAATCTATAATCTTGTCTAAATAATTAAGGTCTTAAAAATTAAGATCAAGAACCTTAACAATTGAATAAGATATTTAACGATAAAAAGTTAAAGAGCAAAATTAGAAAATTCAAAGAACAAAACTCAAATAACAAAATAAATTCAAAATTCAAATAATAAATATCAAAACTTTTTGAATTTTGTCCGGCTTCGGCGAGCGAAGCCGAGACGAGTCATTTGTTATTTGTCATTGCAAGGATTATGTTCCTATAATTCTTGTGGTTAAACAATTAAGTGCATATGGTGGATGCCTCGACATGGAAAGACGACGAAGGACGTAGCAGCCTGCGATAAGCCTCGGTTAGGTGGCAAGCAACCTTTGAGCCGGGGATTTCCGAATGGGGAAACCCAATCCTGTGTAGCAGGATTATCACGTGCTGAATACATAGGTACGTGCAGACAACCCAGGGAACTGAAACATCTTAGTACCTGGAGGAAAAGAAAAAATTTTCGTCTTTGACGAAATATTCCCTAAGTAGTGGCGAGCGAAAAGGGAAGAGCCCAAACCTAGTCAGTGTGGTGTTTGATGAAGTTTGTATTTATACTTACGGATTTGGACGCTTAAAGGTGTAAGCCGTTGCTGGCAAGGTGTAGCAAGGTAACAACATTAAATTCCTTACAGAATTTAGACAAAGAAATTTATTATACTCCGTAGCAGAATCCTTTGGAAAGAGGAGCCATAGAGGGTGATAGCCCCGTATCGCGAAACGGATTGTAACTTTGTGGTTGTTATCCTTAAGTACTACAAGGCCCGAGAAACCTTGTAGGAATCATCCATGACTATGTGGAAAGGCTAAATACTAATCCATGATCGATAGTGAACAAGTACCATGAGGGAAAGGTGAAAAGCATCCCGGTAAGGGAGATGAAATAGTATCTGAAACCATATGCTTACAAGGAGTCGGAGCCCCGCTCAGCGGGGTGACGGCGTGCCTATTGAAGAATGAGCCAACGAGTTATTGTTTGTTGTAGTCTAAGTCCGTAAAGGACGAAGGCACAGTGAAAGCGAGGGTGAATAGCCCGTTTTTAGTTAATTAGCTGCAAGCTAACTTCTTAGCTTACGGCTAATTAACTATTTTATACAGCAAGCAATAGACCCGAAGCCGGGTGAGCTAGCCATGACCAGGGTGAAACCAGTGTAACAGCTGGTGGAAGCCCGAACCCGTACGCTGTGCAACACGTTGGGATGAGTTGTGGCTGGGGGTGAAATTCCAATCGAACTCGGCGATAGCTGGTTCTCCCCGAGATAGCTTTAGGGCTAGCCTCTCCAAATGCCCGCGGAGGTAGAGCACTGAATGGGGACAGGGATGAAAATCTGCTGCCCCTAATCAAACTCCGAATGCCGCGGTAACTAATTGGAGGGAGTCAGACTATGGGGGCTAAGCTCCATCAGTCGAAAGGGAAACAGCCCAGACCGCCATTTAAGGTCCCTAAATCCAGATTAAGTGTAAAAGGTGGTAAGATGACTTTTACAACCAGGAGGTTGGCTTAGAAGCAGCCATCCTTTAAAGAAAGCGTAATAGCTCACTGGTCAAGTTATTTTGCGCCGAAAATATACCGGGGCTAAATCTGGTACCGAAAGTGCGGATTTATATTTATTAAGAATATAAGTGGTAGGGGAGCATTCTATAAGCACTGAAGCTCACGCCGTGAGGCGGGGTGGAGTTTATAGAAGAGAGAATGTTGGCATAAGTAGCAAAAAGACGGGTGAAAACCCCGTCCACCGTAAACCCAAGGTTTCCTGGGCAACGCAAATCGTCCCAGGGTTAGTCGATCCTAAGGTGAGGCCGAAAGGCGTAACCGATGGAAGAGCTGGTTAATATTCCAGCACTACTTTTAGTTTTCAATGGGGTGACGTAATTTATGAGACTGAACGTTTTTTGGCTATAGACGTTGCTGGCAATTGAGTGATTACTGTTAAATGCAGTAGTCATTAAACTCAAGAACCGGCAAAAGGCAAAGCATTGCCGAGTCAATTTAGTCAATTAGATTACCCAGAAAAACCTCTAGAGCTAAGCTAAAAGCAACCGTACCGTAAACCGACACAGGTGGGTGGGCATAAGTGTGCCAAGGTGAGCGAGAGAACCTTCGTTTAGGAACTAGGCAAAAAAGCAGCCGTAACTTTGGGATAAGGCTTGCCCACCTTCGCTTTTTACTTCGTAAAAAGCTTCGGCGAGCACGGCCCTTGAGGAAGTATAATTTTTCTTGAGGGCTGTGCCCACCGTAGCTCAAACGGAGTGCAGAGCGAAGGTGGGCTGCAACAAAAGACGTCAAGCGACTGTTTATCAAAAACACAGGTCCCTGCGAAAGCGCAAGCTGATGTATAGGGGCTGATGCCTGGCCAGTGTCCGAACGTTAAGGGGAGGAGTGCAAGCTCCGAACCGAAGCGCGGATGAACGCCGGCCGTAACTATAACGGTCCTAAGGTGGAATAGCTGCCTTAGTAAAATTTGGCTATATGCTGGAATATCTGGAGTATCTGGTGCTACTTGCGGTATGATATATTTAAGGAATAAATTAACCTTAGATAATTATGACAAGTAAAAAAGCAACCAGTGCAGACAATCAGCAGGAAAGATTAAAATTTATTGGCTGGTTAGTAGGATTCACCGATGGTGAGGGATGTTTTTCCGTTTCAATCTTTAGAAATAAAACTTCTAAATTTGGTTGGCAGGTTTTTCCTGAGTTTGTAATAACTCAGGGCGAAAAAAGTTTGCCAGCTTTAAAGAAGATAAAAAACTATTTTGATTGCGGAAATTTATTCATTAACAATCGGTATGATAATCATAAGGAAAATTTATATCGCTATTGTGTAAGATCAATTAACGATTTAAAAGAAAAGATTATTCCTTTTTACCAGCAAAATCAATTGATAACTGCCAAAAGTAAAGATTTTGGAAAATTTTGCCAGATAATAGATTTGATGAGCAGGCAAAAACATGGCAATATCAAAGGGTTGAAGCAAATCGCAAAAATTATCAGAATGATGAATAGAAAGGTTTGCCCAGGAATTTTAAAATCCTCAGAGACTACATGCCGAAATTTGCATAAAAAGACAGGTGCAAATAAGATATAGTCCGAACTTCATGGCGACATGAAGAACATGGCAGAAATGCCCATGTCCTATTTAAATTAGGTAACAAATTCGAGCGAAATTCCTTGTCGGGTGAGTTCCGACCTGCACGAATGGCATAACGACTTGACGACTGTCTCAACGAAGGACTCGGTGAAATTGCAGGAGGAGTGAAGATGCTCTTTAACCATGGCTGGACGAAAAGACCCCGTGAAGCTTTACTACAACTTGATATTGGGTTAGGGTTAGACATGTTGAGCATAGGTGGGAGCCTAGGCAACAGTGAGATACCACCCTTGCCTAATTTTAATTCTAATCTTGGTCCGTGAAACCGGATCAGGAGACAGTATCTGGTGGGTAGTTTAACTGGGGCGGTTGCCTCCCAAAATGTAACGGAGGCGTTCACAAAGGTCAGCTAGGTTCCGATGGAAACGGAACTGATAGTGTAAAGGCACAAGCTGGCTTTACTGCGATTCCAACAAGAAAAGCAGTTGCGAAAGCAGGACTTAGTGATCCGACCGTACGATATAGGACGGCGGAAGCTCAACGGATAAAAGCTACTCCGGGGATAACAGGCTGGTCTCCCCCAAGCGTCCACAGCGACGGGGAGGTTCGGCACCTCGATGTCGGCTCATCGCATCCTGGGGCTGTACAAGGTCCCAAGGGTTTGGCTGTTCGCCAATTAAAGCGGTACGTGAGCTGGGTTCAGAACGTCGTGAGACAGTAGAAATTTTGGCTTATTTTAGCCAAAGACCGTGCTGTCTATAAATCTGACTATATGCTGGAAGTTCTGGTAAGCCTCAATCAGGAGTGAGGCTTGAGTATCTCACACTACCTATTTTAAAATAGGTAAAAATGTGTTGAGTGCAGATAATCAGCAGGAAAGATCAAAGAAATTTATTCTTTGAAATCCTCAGAGACTATACGTCAGAATTCCGAAAAAAATCGGGATAAGATATAGTCCGAACTGCATGGCGACATGCAGAATTGCATAGAAATATTGCAATCATTCCAAGTGAATGTAACATAATTTGTCGGTCTCCTATCCGCCATGGTCGTTGAAACTTGAGAGGGCCATTCCCTAGTACGAGAGGACCGGGAATGACGTACCTCTGGTGTACCAGTTGTCCTGCCAAGGGCACTGCTGGGTAGCCAAGTACGGTTTAGATAAACGCTGAAAGCATCTAAGCGTGAAGCTGTCCTCAAGATTAGGTTTCGTAGGATCCTAGGAGATTACTAGGTTGATAGGCGCCAGGTGTAAGGCCAGTAATGGCTTAAGCCAAGGCGTACTAAAATTCCATTTGTTTAACCACAAGAATTTTGGGAATATATTTTAAATACTCAAAATTCAAAAGTCAAAATTTAGAAAATTTTTTATTGTTAAAATCATTAGATATAGGTTACCTTAATTAATTTAGGGTAACCAAATCTGGTGATTTCCGCCTTCGCCCATCCTTCGCTATCGCTACGGAGGGCTACGGCGGACAGGCTAGATAATAAAACATGAGTCAAAAGACAGGCGCTATATCAAAAATTGGTATGACGAAGTCTGGTGATTCTAGCGAGGAGGTCACACCCGATCCCATTCCGAACTCGGAAGTTAAGCTCCTCAGCACCGATGATATTCCTTCGGGGAGAAAGTAGGACATCGCCGGAATTTTCAAGAAAGCTTCGTTTTAAACGAGGCTTTTTTGTTTTTAGACAATTTGGTTGTAAAATGATAAAATTAAGTGAAATACTTAATTTAAATATTTATGGATATTGTAAAAGAAGTAGAAAAAATTGTACGCGAAACGTGTGCTAAAGACACAAATGTGTTTACCTATGCTTTAGCAACTCATTTTGTTCCTGTGGTGGAAAACGCTAAAATATTGGCAGAAAAGTTAGGCGCTGATTTGGAAATTGTGACTTTGGCTGCCTGGCTGCACGATTATGCCAGTGTTTATGACGCTAAATTAATGCCTGAACATCATTTACATGGACCAAGATTAGCCCAGGAAATTTTAGAGAAATTAAATTATCCGCAAGATAAAATTGATCAGGTTAAACACTGCATTGAAGCTCATCGTGGCAGCCAAAAGATCCCCAGAAAAACAATTGAGGCAGAATGCGTAGCCAGTGCGGATGCCATGGCACAGATTACTAAGTTTCCTGCCTTATTAATTTTGGCCTGGAAGGTTCATAATATGGGTTACCAAGAAGGCATTGATTTTGCTTTAGGGAAAATGGAAAGAAGTTGGAATAAATTAATTCCCGAAGCTAGGGAACTAGTTGAAGATCAGTACAAATCTATAAAAAAGATTTTTAAATAATATATAATTTATACCCCACTTTCCTGTCCGCCAAAGCTTTAGCGACGGCGGAAGTGGGCCTGCTAAAGCAGGGTATAATGTTTTTAATATGAGACAAATCGCCGACCTTCATATTCACTCCAAATACTCTCGAGCTTGCTCGAAAGATTTAATTTTGCCAAAAATTGATGAGTGGTGCAAATACAAAGGCATTGATATTGTGTCTACTGGAGATTTTACTCATCCGGCGTGGTTTGAGGATATAAAAAAAGAATTGGAGTCTTTGGGTAATGGATTATTTAAATTAAAAGTAGGGGATGGTAAGGTTAAATTTATTTTATGTACGGAAATTTCTTGTATTTATAAACAGGGTGAAAAAACAAGGCGCATGCATTTGAATATTTTTTTCCCAGAAATAAAAAATGTGGAAGAATTTAATTCCACTTTGGAAAAAATGGGTTGTAATCTAAAATCTGATGGCCGGCCCATAATTGGTTTAACAGCAATTGAATTGGCAAAAATAGTTTTTGGGATTAATGACAAGGCTATGATTATTCCAGCTCATGCCTGGACTCCTTGGTTTTCTATTTTTGGTTCTAAATCAGGGTTTGATTCAATTGAAGAATGCTTTGGCAAATATGCGAAAAATATTTTTAGCATTGAAACTGGGCTTTCATCAAACCCTCCAATGAATTGGCGTTTGTCAGCTTTGGATAAAATAACTTTGGTATCCAATTCTGACGCGCACTCCTTGCCTAATTTGGGCCGTGAAGCAAATGTTTTTGATTTAGAAAATGCTTCTTATGATGAAATTTATAACACTTTAAAAAATCAGGACAAAAAGAAATTTTTATTCACGATTGAATTTTATCCTGAGGAAGGCAAGTATCATTATGACGGCCATGCCAGCCATAATTATTCTTTAACTCCCAAAGAAACAAAAAAGAACAAAGGCATTTGTCCTATTTGTAAAAAATCATTAGTGATTGGCGTTTTATATCGCGTTGATGATTTGGCTGACAGAGATGAAGGAGAATTAGATAAACATATTCCTTATAAAAGTTTAGTGCCTTTGCAGGAAATTATTGCGGAAAGCTTTAATGTCGGAAAAAGTTCCAAGCGCGTGCAAGCTGAGTATTTTAATATTATAAAAAAAGCAGGCACAGAATTTGCCGCTTTGTTGGATCTAAGTTATGAGGAATTGAAAAAAATAACTTTGCCAGAAATTGTAGAAGCAATCAAAAGAGTGCGCGAAGGGAAATTATTTATTAAGCCAGGTTATGATGGGATTTATGGTAAAGTGAAAATATTTAATAACAAGGAAAGAAAAGGATTTGAACAAGCGAAATTGATTTAGTAAATTTATTTAAAAAAATAAAACGGGAATAGATAGTATTTTCCCGTTTTTTTGTCGATTACATTTTTCGGTACTCCTTTTTCCAATCGTCTATTTTCATGACGCTGGAAGCAGGAACTGTTATGACTCGGGCACTCTTTTTGGGCTTGCCATTATCATCTTCGTCCCAGTAGTTTATGACTTCGAATGTATCGCCATTGTCTGAAAGTACTCGCCCTTCAATTTTCTCCTTTGCTCCTTGCGAGAAAAGCGCCCGAATCATATCGCCAGGGCCGGGGCGCTGTCTTGCTGGCAGTTCGGACATGCTGAAAATAATACCCTGACGGTTTCCCGCGGTTCTGGCATTGATAATTTCTTCAAGCATTTTTGCAATTAGGTTATAGTCCAATGTGGTACAGAAGTCATCCATAATTTCAGAGACCTGCACGATTTTTGCATTGGACATTACCCAATAAGCGTCATAGCCATTTCCAGCGCCGCTTTCCTCCATATACGTGTTAACAAAACTTTTAAACCTGATGGCATCTTCAAGAGAAGCAAAACAGAGTGTCTTTTCCTCAGCGTTTTCCAAACATTTCAGTATTGCGAACACCTTTTCACTCCTTTCTTTAGTGACCTAGCCATGTTTTTAGGAACAGTTCTTTGTAATCAGATTAACGAAAGATTTTAATTATGTCAAGCAAGCCAACTAAGATAGCGTCCCCTTTTGCGACTGCTAAGAATATTGGATTTTCTCTAAGGTTGGAAGAATATCAGGAATTATCCTATTCTTAAGGGGATAATTCATTAAAATTACCGTTATTATGACAAAAAAAAC